>Ga0190367_1000023_pt1 | contig 120641 bp, 134 predicted proteins | sample 4872181011_MG_FD_171838 | JGI IMG/M metagenome (GOLD analysis project Ga0190367, IMG submission 171838) | Hydrothermal vent microbial mat bacterial communities from Southern Trench, Guaymas Basin, Mexico - 4872-18-10-11_MG | ecosystem: Environmental > Aquatic > Marine > Hydrothermal vents >...
ATATAGAAATACCCTTGGACTTACTAAAAAAACTTCCGATTTTGCTCAGGGAAGCAAAATGGGACATTACTGCAGTTCTGTGGAACAAAAAGCTAATTGGAATCGAGAGAGGAGACACGAGCAATAGAATCTTCGGCTTGGCAATAGACATAGGCTCCTCAAAAATAATCTGTCACCTTGTCGATCTTGTTAGTGGCAAAACTGTAGCGAGAGGCTATGCTGAGAACCCGCAGGTAGCATATGGAGAAGACGTTGTTTCCCGCATAACTTATGCATCAAAGAGCGAGGAGAACCTGAAAAAGCTACAAAAAGTAGTCGTTAACGCCATAAATGAGGTCATTAGTAAAATCTGTAAAGAAGCAGGCGTGAGAAGCTATGAGATCTACGAAGCCGTAGTAGTTGGAAACTCCGTAATGCACCATCTCTTCTTCGGCATCTACCCAAAGTTCATAAGCGTCTCCCCTTTTACACCAGCTGTTAGAGAGGGGATAAGCTATCCAGCCAAAGAGATAGGGCTTAAAATAAACAGTGAAGGATATGTGACTTCACTTCCGCTTATAGCCGGATTCGTTGGTGCTGACGCTACAGCAAATCTTATAGTAACCAAAATTCACGAAAGGGAAGAAACCAGTATGGTGATAGACATAGGAACCAATACGGAAATTCTCCTTGGCAACAAAAACAGGTTACTCGCATGCTCAGCCCCTTCAGGACCAGCTTTTGAAGGAGCACACATAAGCCACGGAATGAAGGCTGTTAGTGGAGCAATAGAGAAGGTGAGGATTGTGGAAGACGAGGTTATTTACGAAACGATCGGCAACGTGAAGCCGAAAGGCATATGCGGGAGTGGGATGATAGATCTCGTGGCTGAACTCTACAAGGCGGGAATAATAAACAGGTACGGGAAATTCTTCAGGAAGACAAAGAGGATAATTAAAAACGGAGTTCCAAAGTTCGTTGTTGCTTGGGCAGATGAAACTGAGACGGGAAAGGAGATTACAGTTACAGAAAAAGATATAAACGAGCTTCTAATGGCGAAGGCGGCGATAAGGTCAGGATGGATGATTCTGATGGAGAAGCTCGGAATTAAGGCAGATGAAATTTCGAGGATATACCTAGCTGGTTCGTTTGGAAGACATGTAAATGTCGAGAACGCGAAGCTCATAGGATTGCTTCCGAAAATCCCAAACGACCGAATAGTCTTTGTCGGAGACCTAGCCGTTATTGGTGCAAAAATGGCACTCAAATCTATTAAGGAGAGAAGAAGGATTGAGAAAGTCGTTGACTTCATCGAGTACGTTGAACTATCTGCAGACAAGAATTTTTACCGAACTTTCATAAAGGCAATTCCATTAGAGAGTACAGGGTGAAAATAAGGAAGAAGATAGGAGCGTGATGGAGGATTTAGAAAACAGCTTCAGAGATTAACGAAATCCTCTTAAAAAGCTCCTGCATTCCTTCAGCAGCTCTCCTCCCTGGATGTCACTTCGTGGCAGTATATGTTCTGCTTCCTAAGCTATTGCCTTGTCTCCCCCTTCTGTGATTGCCTAACCCTGTCCGTGAGGATGATCACTTTAGGACCCCCTCGCTAGGTAGGATCTGGCTAGGCGAATAGCCTTCCTCTAGGCCTGTCCAGGAGCTCGTATCATGCAATGCTCCTGTAACACCCTAGAACTCCCGCTTATCCCTTCCATTCCCGGTTAAGATGTTATCAGAAGGTAGTATCATATAAATGTTGCATTACGTTCGGTTAGTACATGTAACATAATGGAAGAGACCTTTCTCCTTAAAGAGGAGCTTATATAGAGGGTGTTTAAGTGGTGGGCCCGCGGGGATTTGAACCCCGGACCACCGCCACCAGGTCGCAAACCAAACACATACAAAAACACCTAGAATACATCATTATTCTACTACTACAATCCTCATCTTTTCTATTGTACTAGCCTCTATTATATTTAGATATTTTATTCAATATTCGATTATTTAAGCAAATGAATTACTAGGGTCTTTGTTTATTCCATACATTTTCTTGAGTTTCTCTATTTCTTTTCTAAGGTTTATTTTCTCTACCTCTTCATGTTCTTTACGTAATTTGTTTATGACTTCATTTGCTGTATACTGATCTTTAGCTGGTATTTTAACTAAAAAGACTTCTACTATTATGTCTCCAATGTAATCCTGTTTTATTGATTTTATGTCAAATTCCGGCTTCTTTTCACCTATGACTACATAGTTACCTTCTGCATGAACATATCCTATTAATTCATGTAACTTTAAAGGATTTATGGATTCTTTTATACATTTTAGTATGCTCTCCTTGTCTTGAGGTTTCGGCTTTATTCGATGGAGTTGAGGGGCAATATTAACAGCGCCTTTTCTTATAATATCTAGTAAATCGCTTTTAGATCCGAGCATATCGTAATTTTCTTCACTATTGTTAGTGAAAAGCAGATGCTTAAGTACATGGATATTTACTACAGCTCTACCTTCAGCGGTAAAGTTTTCACCTATTATTCTTGCATTACATACATAGCTGTCGTCTATCCTTATGAGATTTTCCAAAAGTACGACTTTTCCATGCACTACTATTAGCTCTTTAATTCCTTGCGAGTTTATGATATCATGAAGTTTGATTAAGAGAGTTATGGTGTTCTTTAGATTAGCAACAAAATCCCCTGCCACCATCAATATTGCATTTATTTTGTCTTTAATCTCCTTGGGTATTTGATCAATAAGCTTTTCTGTTAAGTCAAACGCCTCTACTTCATGAGGTCTTACATCGTAGGGAAGGATGTTATTTATTCACCATGCCTCCTCCTCGGTTAGATGTATTTTTACAAAGTCATGACCCATATATTGCAGATGGTGAATTATTTCATGGACTAAACTTTAAAATCATATCCATTACAATGATATAATATAACTGCCTGCTTTTCTGAGATATAACGACCTTTAATGTTTTCTATATCTGCTCTCCTCCTCTCCTTAAATTCAAACCCATAGTCACATTCAGTAGATAAGATAAGATTCTCTATGGGCCTTGCATTTATCTGTCGTAAGTATTTATTTAGGTAGTTCCTTAGCTTACTTGCAAATTGATTAATACTAGAGTATAGGTTTAATAGTAACGTACTCGTAGACATTCAAACACTATATGAATCTTATGTTCCACCTAATATAAATACTAGAATGGATTTTGCTCTTTAATTCCCATGGTAGCGAACAATAGAATGTACAATAATTATGCTTCAATGCCTTACAAAATTGTGCAGAACTCAACACATACAAAGTTATCTTAGAATATGTGAATATATTGTTTGAGAAGGCATCATGGTTCTGCTGTTAATGAAATATATTATAATATATTAATACGTTTCTATTCTAATATTTGTCATCATCTTATCCCATATTTTTAAGCTACTTAACCATTATTAATATTAAATGGTAAGGGTGGGGAAGACGGAATGAATTATTCAAGGGCCTTATTAGTAATAATGCTTCTTTTGCTAGCATTTAAAGCACCTCATCACATTACTCAAGAAGAAATGTTACATGCTCCCTACTGTATGACCATAAATGTATTCAATAGAACATTACATGTTGAATATGAAGTAGAGAGAATAGCTGATGGACGTTTAGGTATTAAAATTAAGTTGAACATCATAAGTGATGGGGATTACATCATAAACTTTAAAGATAAGGTTGTAAGAATTAACTACATACAGCTAAGCCTCAATATTACACCATACATAGGATTATCCTTCGACGATTTCTTACACGTGTTACTCAATACCCCATTAAATGCTATGGGCGTATGTGTTAGTGGAGAAGCTATTATTCACGTTTTACAACAGTAGGTATATCCTAAAACGACGTAGGAGTTCACATCACTAGCATATCTATTAATACGTTCCATGCGTTCTTGTATTTCTCTATTTGTTCTGGCCTAACTACAGCACCTTCATATTCATCTCCTTTCCATACAGGTATATATCCGTCCTTTAGCTCCTTAAGATCATTAAGGTTAATATGTGTGTTCAAGTATTCTTGCCAAGCCTTTTCATCGAGTATGTAAAAGTCGGGAAGCTCGTTTATACTCTTTCCCCTAAAGTCTACAAGAATTAGAAGCCTTTTACTACTTTAATACCTTTAACTCCTGGCCATTCACGACCAATCTTAGCTTTAACCTCAATTAATATGCTTTTTCCTCTCTGGATTTACCGCTATAATATCTACGTTCTTCCATCTACCATAAGTTATTTGAGCAAAGTAATCAAGTCTACATATTTGCGAAGCAACCATGTACTCTCCAGCAAGCCCTATAATAGCTTTACGTGAACTCTTACTTCTTTTCAAACAATTTCACCTCATAGCTATGAGTAAAGTGCTCTGTATATAGTTAAGCTATAAGGTGAGATATCTTTATCTGACACGCCTCACATATTTTATGTGAAGTTAGCTTCACCTATGGTAGGTGATGTTTGATGTTGATGGTTTATGTGATGGTTTAAGGTGATATGGGTGTTCAATTATGCCTCGTGTATGGCTTTGGATTAGAGAACACATATACATAGAATTAGAAAGAATAGCACAAGATAAAGGCATTGGAGTAGATGACTTAATAAAGAAACTTATAGAGGACTACATCCAAGGTAGGTTGCTCTACAGAGACGAGATTAATGAAGGGGAGCTAATTAAATTGAAGAGAAGGATAAAGAAGCTTGAAGAGGAAGTTAATGATTTAAAAAACATAGCACGACTTATATTAAAACGTATAAGTTAACATAATGTTAAGAGATAAGGGAAATAAGTTTGCCTGAAAGTGATGCATTCACTAATATTCTATGGGGATTATTCGCAATTATAGTAAAACCTCAATCATATAATAAGTGTCTTAGCCGAGTAAATGCTCTCATCAACAGTATAAAGGTCATAGACGATTATATAGGCCTGCTAGGAAAGCTCAATTGTTTAAAATCAGGAATAGACAAAGACTACATATATAAGGCATGGTTTGAATTACGTAAGTATACATATGGTGTACTATAGTGTACTTTTGCCAAACAGTGAAAGCTAACTTCATAGCCTTCGTATATTACGTAAAAAACCTATACTATTCACCTTAGGCGTTACTTCTCATGGATCTATGGTTTCTATTGTGGATTCTCGTAAAGCTGATGACGTTACCTTAAAAACAGCTATAGCTGCATTGTAGAAGGGTATATATCCTATATTTGCTAGAGACGAGAAAGAATCTTTGAAGGCGTATTTTGTTAAACCCTGGAAGGTATTCCTAACTACACTACACTATTGCGGCTTTTATACACTAATAGCTCTGGACTAGAATTCCTAATTGTCAGCCAAGGTTAAATAAAAGTTAGAGTTCGACTACAACATAAAAACGATGAATTTTATTATCAAAAAATAAAATGATATGTTATACGTTAAGTCACAGCAACTAAGTCATCAATTATATTTAAAATGTTACCACTGCCTCATTTCACCATCAATTAGCTATAAAATAAAATTTAAAATAAGGGATACGGAAGGTGATCATATGGCGCAACTCAGAATAACTATCCTGACAACTATTTGTGTTTTGGCATCTATATTTGCCATATTCAGCCTTACTACTATGCTACATGGACCTATTTCAGTTGCTATTCCAGAAGAACTTGCTAGGAAAATCGATGAATTAGTTAAGTTAAGGAAATATGGATATAGATCACAATCACAATTTGCAACAGACGCTGTAAGAAGAAGAATTAAAAGAATTGTGATCTGTAGATATTGAATCCTAAAATTTTAAAGGAGATGCCGCGGGGGCACCGGCACATCCCCGGTGCACGGCGGCTATCGTGCCGCCTCCCCGTGGCTTAAGTCCAGATATGTGTCTATAACTATACGGGTATATAAACTGTTATATAAGGTAATATTAAGTCGCGTAGAGTGTATGGGTCAGAATCATCATTAATTACTTAGGATAAACTTTTAATCCATAATCTTCGTAGCTCCCATCTTCTCTTCTATCAATTTTTGGTTCGATATATTTGAAGTAAGTTTCATCATTATGCTCGAACTTACGGAAAATAGCATATGCTGCAAAATCACATAACTGTAATCCTATCGAGAGATTAGAGGGGCTTCCATAAAGTTCGTATATACGTTCAAGGCGTCCTATCTCTGGAACCGCTTCTTTTAAACTCTGAAATATTCTTAGCTCCTCATGTTTCTCAAGAACTCTTTTTCTTAGATCAAATACTGCAATACCATATGAGTTTCTCTTTCTCAAAAATAGTTCAAATCTTGAAAGAACTATGGATAGACCGTATCTTATCACATGGAAGGCGAATAGAGTTCTAAGATACTTCTCCGTGACACCATAGAATAGATCATACTTCTTTCTATCATATAATTTCTGTTTATCTATAACAGCAGCAATTACTGTTACATTGCTGTGAGAAATCAAGTTATAGATTTCGTTTATGAGTTTTCCGCAATCTATTTTATCGCATGGATGTCTAGGTGGTTTTGCTTTCATATTACTTATTAATTTACTTACATGTAATTCCTTGAATTTTATCTCTTTTCTAACGAAGTATAAATCAATTATCTTATTTAGTTCTCTTTGTAAGACTTTATATTCGTCGTATGGAATTATTAGCCCTGCAAATATACAATACCTGGTGTTCTCTTTACCTACAAGACCTTCGTCACCTGATTGGTCTATGTACATTAAGTAAAAGCTCAATATATCAACCCGTTTTATTGTCTTCTTTGTGGTCGTTTAGTTTTGATATTTGGCGGTTTCCATTCTCTAATGCGAACTCCAAGCTCTTTAGCAAGTTCTTTAGCAGGTAATGTAACTGTTGTATTAGGTCCCTTAACTAAGAGAGGTTTAGCTCTTACCTGTTTTGCTTTCTCATGAATCTTCCGTATTGTTGTAGATGTAATAGTTTGCTTTCCACTTTTGACTTCTATAGCTATTTTATTTCTTCTTCCTTTAACCAATACGTCTATCTCTCCCTTACTTGTAATAACATGTTTCTTAACTTGATAACCTGCTCTTCTGTATCTATTTGCTATGTGGCTTTCTAACCACCCACCCTTACGTTTATGTCTCCTTCCCAAGGCTCTCATACATAATATTTGTAAGAGATAGTATAAAACTTTTTATCTACTCTTCTGATAATATTATTGGTGTATGTATGAGTAGACGTGTAAGTGATTCAAGAAAAATAATTGAGCTAATACGTATAGTTGCTCTCGAGGGACCACTAAGTATTAGTGAGCTAGCGAAGAAACTCTCTCAGAGCTTAAACATGAATATTAGAACTGCTAGATCAGCTATTGGGCGTTTATTACCCTTATTAATTAAGAAAGGAGCTATAGTTGAGCTGGATAAAATAGGTCCTCGAGGAACAAAATACGTTGATATAACTCCTAAAGGATGTGATGCTGCATTATTCGCTAATATACTTGGGTACGATGAAGTAGCTGAAACCGTAGCTAAGCGTATTAGTGAGTTTAAAAGACCTCTAGCTAAAGCAATAGGATTCATACACAAAGAAGTTGTAGACAAACCTGAGCTTAAAGAAGAGTCAGAAGATGAAGTAATCCAAGAATTCTTCGAGCACCTAAGTGAACTTGGAAGCAAGTCATGGAATGATGTACTAGAGTACACGCTCATAGATCCTCTTGTTTACCATTCACATTCGGAATTCGGATTATCATATGATATACTTAAAACCATATTTAACGCATATAGTAGAGCACCAAGAGATCTTAAACCATACATACTACAAATACTAGAGTATGTAGCGAACATGAAAGAAGCTAGGAGTAAGGAGCTAGAAGAAGAAGCAATGAAATACCGTGAGAGCGCTGAAAGGATAAGAGAATTCGTGGAGAAAGAACGTAAAAGGTTCCTAACAGAACTATCAAGGAGTAGAAGAAGGTATCCCAAACCTCAGTAACAGGGTGATAAATGATAGTGAAATTCTCGTTTACAGGGCCTATAGTCATACTCATAGCCTTAATGCTAGGAATACTCCTTACATCAACTCAGGCTTATGTTACTAAAAACCCATTGTTAATCAAGACATGGTTATTATTTACAGGGTTATTTGTATTGATAATGCTACTCCTACTGTTTACGGTGAGGAATATAGGTAGAGTTGCAGTTGAAATTTAGCTGTATTATGATGGCGAAAGTGATGGTCATCACCTTGATAAGTTCAATAGCCCTGATATTGGTACTGATTATGGTATTGGTACTTAGTAATATCGATGTTTATAATAGGGTTAAGGTTCTAAGAACGCAAACTCCTAAATTTCCTGAACATATTTATTTCGGAAGGCTTAAGCAAACTAGAGCTTTGATTAATGGGACATATATCTGGCTCTACAAAAACAACATAACAGAACATACGTATCATCGACAGGTCTTTACATGGTGTTAGTACCCTGTTCCCCAGTCTTAGTCAATCTATCTTTGTGCCATAGAGTTCTCTAGGTCTTAGCCCTGTTTCCGCTAGTAGTACGAAGAATGCTTTAGCAGGAGACCGCTCAATTGTCTTAGCGACTCGCTTTACTTCATTTAGTGTTGGTACATCTTCAGCAAATAGTGGTTCAGGAGGTCTTATTGTTGTAAACGAGTAGTATAGCTCTTTATCTCTTATGGCCTCCCTAATGAATAATTTTAGGGATTTTGATATATGTGCTGCTACATGTGATCCATATTCCTCCTATACCTTGACTATGTATTCTTTTAATGTACTTGGTGATAGGGTCCAGTTTAGGCTTGCTAATGCTCTTCTAAGATACCTTAACCTATCTTCTATGGTTTTACGGCTTCTTCCTTGAAGTATTTTCTCAAATTTTTCTAGCATTGGCTTGGTTACGTAGTAAGTGTATTTTTCATCTATGTTCTTTTCCTCTAGCTCCTTCAGCAAGCTCCTTACGAGTGCTCTAAGCTCACTATCTTCGATTATGAGTTGTGCAAGTAGTGATTTCTCAGCTTCGCTTAGCTTTCTACCTCTCTGCACAATAACGTAGTCAGCACATCCCACTAGAGCTCTAAATTCATCAGCTGATAGGAATCTACACAATAGTATGAGCAGTTGATCTGAAACATTCCTCTTACCGGCTTTAACCTTAGCTAGTAAGCTACTTGTAACTCCCAGATCTCTAGGTTTAATTCCCTTAGCTAAAACATATTCCAGAATCCTTCTCCTAGTATCTTCAGGAATCCTCCTAGCTTCTTCGGGACTAATTACAACCAAGCCTCCTTCACCTCCATACAATAACCCCTAAAAACTGGGATATCGCCCACACAGTAGGCGGAGAACCTGCTCGGAACACCGCCCACTCTGTGGGCGGGTTATGATCCCCTGATGATCTTGGTGATGTGTTTATAAATTCATGCTTGTCATATGACAGGCATATGACACTGTCATATGACAGATTGCTATGTACAGAATTATAGCTTATCTTCTGTTCTTCTATTGTTTTTTGGAGAATTGGTGGGCCCGCGGGGATTTGAACCCCGGACCTCCGCCGCGTCAGGGCGGCGTCCTAACCGGGCTAGACGACGGGCCCACGTACAGTTCCTTTTATTGTTTGTATTCTTCCGCTTTAAAAAATCTATTATTCTTTAGTAACGTGTAATCAGTATTTTAGTTATAGACTATTATAATTATACTAGGTATCTTAATGCTTTACATCTTAATAACTTTACTTTTGGCTTTACATTCTCCTTTCTGTGATTTAGATGTTTATGGTCTAAGGTATTTTCTTGAGAATCAGTTTGTTAGTGAAGTGGGTTTAGTTAGGGCTGCTACTTGGGCTTTTCCTGATAATGTTACTATTTTCTTAACTAGTGATAATCTATTAGCTTATACCGCTCTCGGTGTTCTTGGTTCTCCTCTTTGGTTTAATGTTCTTGAAGGCTTGATTTCTTATGGTGTTTACGGTGATGGCCTTCATGAAGTTTTGTTGGGCTTTAACATTCCTGATAACTTTCGTGAGCCTATCGTTTTTGTTATTGATAGTGTTCATAGTGTTAGGTTTAATTCATGGCTTACTATTAAAGTTGAACAACGGTATGGTTCTTTAATTCGTAATTGGTATGAATATGCTGATCTTATTGTTTATAGAGCATTAGATAGTCTATTAGAAGGCGATTTACATTATGCTGAGAGGCTTTTTCTTAAGCTTATGTCTATGTGGGATGGTTACGGTTTTCGTGATAGGGCTTTTAATGATATATATGAAACCTATAAGTTAGCTTTAGCTATTTACCTTTATCGTGCACTAGATGCAGCTAATTCAAGCATTATTAGAGGATACGATAGTGTTATTAGGAGGTGTTATAAGATAATTAGCTCATTACAGAGGGGTGATGGTGGTATTGTAACTCATTATGATGTTGTGGATGGAGTTATGGTGCCTTCGGGTGATGCTAATTCTGAAACAACGTCTATTGTTATTTTAGCAATATTTAGCCATTATCCTGAAGTTATTGGGAAAAGCGCTCGTGTATATGAGAGAAGTATTAGTAGATACTTATTGTTCGTACCTGCTTTCTTAGTTCTTAGCCTTATGCTATTGTGTTTACGTAAATACTTAACTCATTAAGTTACTTCGATATTCTATTTGTTATTGTATGTATTATTATTGCAGCTTCACCTATTGGTCCTATCCATGAACTAAATCCTTGTATGTATATTGGTTCTCCTAATAGTGCTTCATTTTTTGAAAGTCCTGGTTCCGAGCCTGCTACAATGAATGCCGTTTTTGGCTTTATTTCTAGTTCATGTAAATTTACCTTCTTCCCATATTCTGGTGTTAATGTATATGTTTTATCTGGCTTTAGTAATTCTATAGCATCTTTTAGGTCTGGTAGTACAATTATTGGCTTATTATACTTGTAGGCATCTCTAAATACCTCTGGTATTGCTATTTGAGCTGCAGCCCCTGTAGGTTTTGTTATCACTAACATGAATTTTTCTCCTGCTGAGAAAACTAGTCTTGCGATATCGTGTACTCTTTGTATGCTTGAGACGTTGTGTAATATTATGTATATTTTTTCTATGCTCATGTTTTCGTCCTTAGAATGTCTAGTATGTGCTCAGCTATAGCTTTTGCTAGTGGTACTGGTACAGCTTCACCTACCTGATTATATTGTTCATCCCTACCACCCATGAATACGTGATTATCGGGAAAGCCCATTAACCTTGCTTGTTCTCTTACTGTCAGAAATCTATCTTCATATGGATGTATAAATCTAGAAGATCCCATAACTGTTGGAGCTAGTTTATGAGGGTGTAATTTTATTAAATTTGGATATCTTTTACCTTTAGCTCCGTCATATAGTATCATTGCTTTACCCCATTTCAACTTAGCTATTTTTCTTAGCTTCCTATCGGATATCGGTGGTAATTCATGATTTGGTATTTCTGATGTTCCTGGAGGCGGTAGGTTTTTCAATGCTTCGGCAACAGTTAATCTTCTCCTCGTTTTTCTTTTAGGCTTAATCTCAATATTTGATATAAAGACCCTCAATCTATGTGATGGGGTACCATAGTCTTCTGCTCTTAGTACGTTAAAGTATATGTGCCTATATCCTACCCTAGCAAATTCCCTCCTTAGAGCATTTTTTAATGGGCCATCCATTATTGCCGGCACGTTTTCCATTATAAATATCTTAGGCTTTAGTTCGCCAACTAATCTAATATAATGTAATACTAGCTGTCCTATTGGGTCGCTATATAATCTATCTAGAGGATTTGGTTTTCTTCTAGGATTTGTTGGCGTAAAGGGTTCACAAGGAGGACCGCCTATTACTACATCAACTTCTTTATACCCTACTATATCATTTATTAACTTAGCTGATACATTCTTTATGTCTTCTACAAAGACGTATGCTTCAGGAAAGTTTAGTTTAAATGAACGTGCAGGATTCTTATCATTGTCTATTCCTAATATTATTTTATAACCAGCTTCTCTAAACCCCCTTGAAAAACCTCCAGCACCACAAAATAGGTCAATAACTAGAGGGCTTGGTTTCACGCTTAAGCTCCTCTTCTAAGATCTTTATCCTCTCTTCTAGAACTTTTACGACTTCACCATTATCTATGTGTATAAGGTTTCCTCCGCATCTTGGACATCTAAAATCGTGTTCAAAGGCTTCGTCAAAAGTGTACCTTATTCCTTCATTCTCACAAACAAAGAATGTATTTCCTTTTTCATATTCCAGTCTCTCTTTTAGCTTCTTAAGTATTTCCTTTTTCCTTGTTATGAGTATTGAATCTATATTTTCTATATTTACTCTCCAATAATATATATACCATCCAGTATTTTTGTCTCGCACTCTTCGGTAGCTTATTAACCCTAATTCAGATAATGCATAGAGTGCTTTTCTTACAGCATTTACTCTCATATTTACATTCCTCGAAATTTCTTCATCAGTTAGCTCTTTCCCTTGTTCAAGTAAGTGCTTAAATACTTCTCGTGCCTCTTTGCCGGTTAATGCTTCTATCAAGTTCATTAGCTCTCTTTTACTCACCGACGGTCACCACTTTCTTCCCTTTCTTCTGAGGCACTATTTTAATCTTTGATTTTGGAAACAAAAAATGTAACTCTCTACCTTCATAAAGTTTATCCAGAAATATGGCTAATGCAGATACCTCTGAGTGAGGCTGATTTCCTATTGCAACATTATAGTCAGCATTCTGATAGTAAAATGGAGGAACTTTTTCCGCGCCTACAATAATTAATTTATCTCTAGGAGATTTCCTTATTTTATCTATTACATCGTCTACGTGAATTCCATACATTGTTAAATGTATTACTTCTCCACCACGTTCACGCCATTTTAGGACATATTTTTTTGAATTTACTCCTTGCTCAATTAACATGTAGCCGCCCCATGTACTTAGAACCTTAATTATGGATTCTATTACATGGTTATCATAGGTATCTCCGAGAATAAATCCATGTGCACCAAATGCTCTTGCTACTAATGCTACATGAGTTGTTATTCTTTTATCTCTTTGTGGTCTATGACCTATTCGAAGTACATATACTAAGTATTTAACTTTGGTATGCTCTTTGCTGTTTTCCATATGGTTTCCCTTAACTCCTCCATATTATATCCTTCTATTGCTGATATGGGGATTGAATTGACTACAGCTTCATATATTTCCCTAGCTTTATTGTATAGGTTCTTTGCCCTATATCTAGCTTCCCTTTCTCCTATGAGATCTAGTTTATTAGCTACTATGATTAATGGTTTTCCAATTACCCCAATTCTTCTTAATATACCTATGCTTGCTTTTAGCTTAAGATCGTATTCGTCATCACTTATATCTACTACGAGAATTATTATATCGGAGGCTGCTACTATGTCTAGTGTTGCATAAAAAGCTTCAATTATTTCAACGGGTATATCACGTATGAAGCCTACGGTATCTATTAATATTACTTTTTCGTCCTTATAGTTAAACAATTTCGATTTTGGAGATAGTGTTGTAAAAGGTTCTGGACCTATAGGTTTGCTCTCATTAACTAATATGTTAAAAAGTGTAGTTTTACCTGCACACGTATATCCAACTATCGATGCATGAGGAAAACCTATTGTTCTTCTACTTACTATTAACTTTCTTCTTCTCTTTCTTAACTCCTCTAGTTTTCTCCTTATTCTTGCTTCACGGCTTCTAAGCATTCTATAATATGCGTCAATAGCGTATCTTCCTGGACCTAGGAAACCTGGTAATTCTCTTAATGTTACTTGTCTTATAGCCTCCCTAACCAGTGGTAGTTGATGTTTTAGTTTAGCTAATTCTATCTGAAGTTTAGCCTCCATGCTACCTGCGTGGAGCGCGAAAATATTTAATATAAGTTCAACTCTATCAATAACTTCGCATCTAAGTTCTCTCATTAAATTTATTATATGTCTAGGTTTAGCATTATCATAAATAACTATTATATTATCATCATTTGTAGATTCTTTGAGTTCTTTGACTATGTGTTCTCCTACATAGTACTTAGGGTTTATATTTCTGACCTTGACTATTTGTTCTACTTCGTATCCAGCTGTTTTTGTCAAAGTTATTGCTTCTTCGAGCTCTCTATACCTTGACCTTGGGATTACTAATATTGCTTTTTTCATGCTTATACTCATGCGTTTATCTCCTTTACTTGGGTCAAGGTTTTTGTTTTTTCCTTATGCTTACTATATCTCCTAGAGTTAATTCAGTAGTTTTAATTTTTGATGGTGGTGCGTAGTATTCGGTTTCTTCCACTATAGGTTCTAATAACTTTATCTTTAGAACCTTTTCTAACTTCCTAGCTAATGCTATATCTGGTATCAGCTTGCCAGACTCTATTCTCTTTATTATATTCTCTGATTCTCTAACTTTTTCTGCTAACACTTTATGAGACCATCCCATAGCTTCTCTAGCTTTTTTAATTCTTTCAGCATAATCAGAAACAACTTCATATTCTTCATAAATTGTCCTTCTCCTTAAAGGCCTTCGAGGTGATGCTATACGTTGTGGTTTAGGCTTTGTTTGAAGTTTAAGTTCTTTCTTAATTTCCTGGATAGACTTTTTACCTATCTTACTATAGCACCTTAGACAAACGGTAATTAATGCTCCTTCAACATATACTTTCTTAGCACCACCTCTTGGTATTAACTGACCGCACATTTCACATTGTATAAAACTTTGACGACTCATTATTGAAGCACCATTACGTAATTTGAGACCAGGATACTTATTAGGCTAGAAGTATTATTTAGTTTACCCTAGAGGTAGTTATGTTTAATGGGTGTAGAGGTTGTCAGCCATTGACGATAACGTACATATGGACGTGTCATCACTTGTAGAATACATCAGATACCTTGAACGTAAAATTAAGCAACTAGAATCTGAAAGAAATATGCTATTAAAGGAACTTGAATACTATAAGGCAGAAATAGAGAAGCTTATGTCACCTCCTTTAATAGAAGCCATACTCCTTAGTGTTATTGATAACGAAAGAGCCATAGTTAAAAGTACAACAGGACCTAATCTTATCGTTAAGATAGGTAAAAATGTTGATAGAAGTAAGCTTATACCTGGAGTACTAGTTGCTTTAAATCAACGTGCTTCAGCGATTGTTGAAGTCTTACCCGAACGTGAAGATCCGTACGTGTCTGCTATGGAAGTTATTGAAAGACCTAACGTTACATACAAAGACATTGGCGGATTAAATAAGCAAATTCAAGAGATTAGAGAAGTTGTTGAACTACCTTTGAAAGATCCTGAGCTCTTTGCTGAATTAGGTATAGATCCTCCGAAAGGAGTACTACTGTACGGACCGCCAGGTTGCGGTAAAACACTCATCGCAAAAGCTGTTGCTCATGAAGTTAACGCTACCTTTATCAAGGTTGTTGCCTCAGAATTTGTTAACAAGTTTATCGGCGAAGGAGCACGTATAGTTAGGGAGGTATTTAAACTAGCTAGGAAAAAAGCTCCTGCAATAATATTCATAGATGAAATAGACGCCTTAGCTGCTAAGAGATTAGATTTAGGAACAAGTGGTGAAAGAGAAGTTCAAAGAACGCTCATGCAATTATTAGCTGAACTTGATGGCTTTGACCCGTTAGATAATGTTAAAGTCATTGCGGCTACAAATAGAATAGATATACTTGATCCAGCAATTTTAAGGCCAGGGAGATTTGATAGGTTAATAGAGATACCCTTACCTAATGAAAAGGGTAGATATGAAATATTTAGAATACATACTAGGAGAATGAAGCTTCATGAAGATGTTGACTTATATTATTTAGCTAAGATAACTGAAGGAGCAACAGGCGCTGATATTAAGGCGATATGTACTGAAGCAGGTTTCTTTGCTATAAGGAATAAAAGGAGATACGTTATCATGGATGACTTCCTCAAAGCAGTAGAAAAGGTTCTAGGTAAGAAAGGTGTAAAGACAAGAAAGACGGGTTCATTGTGGGTTTAATTCTATGAAAAAATTATTCAAACCCTCAAGTGAAGAACTACTAATGCTAAGAACTATTGCGGATTTTCAATTTAGGTATCCTGGAATAGGTCAAGTATTAATACCAGATAACGTACTAGTTGAAAAGTCTCCTAATACGTTAAAGATAAGAGGTATTTATTTAGATGGTAAGCTCATTGCAGCCCTTAGAGTAAATGATAATAGGCTTGTGCTCCACTGCACTGGTGGACGACTTATATGGAATAAAATCCCGAAACCGAGATTTAGAGTTTATGTTGTAAATGAAGTGAGAGATTTTATCTCGAAGGGCCTTAACGTTTTTAGTAGACATGTAATTGATGTAGATCCTGAAATTAGAGCTGGTGATGAAGTAATAGTCGTTGATGAAAATGATAATCTATTAGCTGTGGGCAGGGCTAGGTTATCAGCTTATGAAATGCTACATTTTATTCGGGGGGAAGCAGTTAGGATTCGTGAAGGGTGTATAGAATGCTAAAATATAATTATAAGGGAAGGATAAAGGTAATATTCTATGAGGATATCAGCCTAAAAGATTATACAGTCATAACAGGGTTTCCAGGATTTGGTTGGACAGGTTATTTAGCTACCAAATATATTGCTGATTCTCTGAAAATACCCAGAATGGGAGTTATACTAACTAGATACTTACCTGAATACACTACATACTCTGACTATGGAATAGTTATGCCATTTGAACTATTTATTTCTGATAAACATAGATTATGCATTATAGTAAATCATGGTGTTCCTCACGAAGTAGAGAGAGCAGAATACAGCAGAGTAATAATTGAATGGTTAAAAAACGAAAAGGTAAGAGAATTAATACTCATAGGGGGTTTAGATAAAAGGTTTAAGTCTGAAAGTAATTTAGCACCATATAGATGGCTTGGAACTAGTACTTGTAAAAGGAAATTAGAAGCACCGTTGCTTGAGAAGGGTTTATACATAATAGGACCTTTAGCTCTTATGTTAATGTATGCTGAAATATATGAACTCCCAGCTTTGGTTCTATTACCCTATGCTGAGCCAGGACGCCCAGATCCAAGAGCTGCAGCTGTTGCTGTTGAGCAAATATCTAGGATGTTAGGCTTAAATATTGATGTAAGCCCCCTATATGTAGATGCAGAAAGGATAGAGAAGGAAATAGCGGAAGTTGTTAAGTATCATAAGAAGTTAGCTGAAGGAACTAGAGAAACAGTTTATATGTGACAGGAATTTAAATATCAGATGATATTATTACCACATCAATAGGAATGAACTCATATAGTTTAGTTTCCTTAATTTCCTTAAAGAGCATTTTCGACCACTCAAATTCTCTAACTACAAATACTATTATTTTATTATAGTGCTTCCACCACTTCTTTATGAATTCTATTACTTTTGATATCATATCTCTAATCACTTCCCTTGAAGGACTAGAAATCATTTCAAATTGTGAAAGAGGATAGGTTCCACAAAGTTCTTTGGGTATTATATTAAAGAATGGAATGTAATAGATTATGTGATTTAGTTTGCTATTTCTAGTAACTTTATTTACTGCTTCACTTATTTTTGATGTTGATATAGGTTTCTCATTCACGCTTCCAGGAACCAATATTAAGTTTCTATGACTTTGAGAAGGACTATAGTATTTTTCTATGAAATTTCTATACCTAATGATCTCTGGTCTAAATATTGATTCCTCACCGTATAGAAATACACCATGCACTATGCCCTTAGACGTAGGGTCATATTCTTCAATAATTTTATGATATTTAAGCAGGGTCTTAAATGCTTTATAAAGTGATGGGTGTGATCTACTTCTTTCCTCTAATAACTCCCATAACCTTCCCTCTCTTATTGCAACTCGAATTCTTTTTAATTCTTCATAGATTACGTAGAGGTTATGTAGAGCAATCAAATGTACTTGATTATTGAGGGGAAGCTCCCTAACCTCACGTGGTGTATGTTTAGAACATACAGGACATGTACAGGGAAACTCTTCTAATTCCTCTATCTTATATGTTCTACTTGAAGTCATATATCTTTTATCCCTGGCATAGAGTATATAGGATGCTGAATCAAACGTATCAACTCCTAATGCTACAAGAAATGGTAATATCATTGGATGACCTGCACCAAATAAATGTAAAGGTTTATCAGGAGGTAGTACCTTCTTTGCCTCTCCAATCATTTCTATAACTGTGGAGTATTCGTATCTCTCAAGTAGTCGTGTAGGGCTACCTATAGCATACATATTATAATATGGAATCTTAGATGCTTCTTTAGCAGCATATTCTATAAGATCTAAGTATCTGCCTCCTTGAATTGGTAGAACCCAAATTCTCTCGTCATCCTTTATATACTTTAATGCACTTTTAGCTCTTCTAAGTGTTTCTTCAACAGTGTACTTAGCTTCATTCCAACTAGCAGTACTTGGCGTTGGGATATCAAGAATTACTGCTATATCAGAGTTCATTCTTTGTTGTGCGAGGACTATTTCGTCAGGTTCTATATCAATGCTTCCATATTGAAGGATCTGATATGCTCCAGAATCAGTCATTACAGGTCCATTATAACCGATGATTCCGTGAATTCCTTTACGAATAGCTTCTTCTTTGAAATGCTTTAATACAAGATAAGCATTTGTAATCAGAGATTCAAAGCCTACATTTACTATATGACTAACTGGTACCTCTTGTTTAATGATATTTACTACTGGAAATACTGTAGGGGTTAATATTTTACCATGACGAGTCTCTATAATACCTAAGCGTCCTGCAAGATCTTTTTCCTTAATCTCGAACATCTCTTAATCCTTACATTCTAGCCGCTTAGCTTCCTAATGACTTTTTTCTCTCCTCTATATATTTTGTATATATACTATAGACTTTATTTGCCATAGGGCCTTGTCCTTCAACCCCATGTTCACTGACTTTAATACTATTAAATACCATTACTACTCCAGCTTCAGGATAAACTTTAATAGCATCCCTCCTTAAACCAAGTTCACGTTCAAGTATTTGAGCAAATTCATAGGGGTCAAAGAGTGGTAGTTCTTTAACAAGGATTTCTGAAATTACACCGCCCTTCACTATAACCTTTATATACTTGTCCCCTCTATCATCAGTAACATTACTTAATATTAAGTTCATGTCAGGATGATCAAAGGCCTCTAAGGTTCCTGTATATGTTTTTCCATTAACTAATCTTACAGCTATTTTTCTACCAACTAATGCATTTAACTCTCCTACTATTTTCCTACTAATACCTGGAAACCCCATATGCACCCCTCGCTAAGACTATTACACAGAGGTTACTATAGGTTTTGTTGAAACACAATACATTGAACTTATGCTGTTCAAGAAATGCTAAATATTTTTTAACTCTCCTAATCCTACTAGGCTTAGTGATCTATAATGCCGATATTGGAAGAAGAATGTAAGATAGAGAAAATAGAAAAATCATTACTACCATATATCTACATATTACATGCTACGTGCAAGAAATGTGATTTCGTTATGGATGTTCACGAAGATATATTGATATTCAAGGATAAAGACATAGTAGAATTCTATATAGATAGTAACAAACCAACATGTAATACTAAAACAGATTTATGCGGTACAGGATATGTGGTCACAATCAAAAAGGATGGTGTAGTAAGTAAGCTCATAATATCCATTGGGGGGTTTATGTTAATAGTTTCATCAAAGGAAATTGACTTTATACAGAAATTTAAACCTCTAATGAAGACCTACATTAAGCTAAGTAAGAGGGGTTAATGACTCATATAACATTTTATAAAACCTATAATTAAAAGGGAGAATGCTAGATAATAACGTAATATACATATTCGTTATATTAGTACTATTGATAATCTTAATAGGGTTAATAAGGATTAAAAGAGCTCACGGTTTCCCTCTACAACAACATCATAAACCTCCTTATGTATTAATAGAGAACGATGGGAGGAAGTATGCATACATAGTAAACGATATTGTATTATCTGGAAAGAAGGCACTTAGGGATCTTGAGGTTTTAATTAATGTAATTGAAGATAGATATAAAGACTCAAGAGGTACATCATATATCATTGTTTCATGTATTTCAAAGAAAGGAGTGAGGACCTATCTTATATTAGCTCAAGAATATAAAGGCCCTGAGCCTGTAGAGTTATTGAGTGAGTATTACATTTTGAAAAGCATTGTAGACTCAAGGCTAAAGAACATACGGATAAGAGCTTTATCGTTAACTAAAGATAATGCAATTACTGTACCTTTACCAAATATATTGGGTTTCTTTAATTTTACTGGCAGACATGAACTTAGTAATATGAGAGAACTATTAAGTAGATCGCACATTCAGCTATCTTCAAATACTAGGTCTTGGAACTTAATGAAACCAGATAGCATATATAATAATGATAAAAATAGTCTTGAGATACATATAGGTACTTTACTTAATGACCCTAGAATCAACATATGTATACCATTAGTTGACCTAGAACGACATACATTGATTATAGGTTCTACGGGATTCGGAAAAACAACGACTGCCACGAAGATAATTAAGGAAATTGTAAAGAAAAAGTTGGGCAATATCATAGTGCTTGACTGGCATAATGAATACGCAAATAAATTATCTCAGCTAGGATTGGTATATCACTTATTTAAACCAGGTAAATCACAATTCAGGCAGTTAGCAATACCTTTGATAATATTCAACGAGCAAGAGGATCTATATTCTTCGGTAGAAATAATAGAAAAAGTCATGGGTTTAACGCCTCCACAAACATATGTTTTAGTTAAAGTTCTCGATAAATTAAAGAAGACAGGTAATGAAGAATTTGAATTGAAAGATATCTTGAAGCATATTAAGATAAATGAATATGAATCTCATGCTCTATTTGAGGCTAAAATGGCTCTTTATAGAAAGCTGTATCAATTAGTATATGGTTCTTCCAGGTATATGTTTAAGGGAGCTGCTAAGAATCAGGACTTAACTAGGTTAATTAAAAATATTACTAGTAGACCTATAGCAGTAATAGAATTAGGTCATATACGCAACACACATATAAGGACGTTATACTCTATCGCTCTATTGAAATGTTTATTCGAAATCCTCAAAACCGCTAATAGTAATCATAGGCTATTTGTTGTCGTAGAGGAAATAGAAAACATGCTTTATAATAATAGTATTGTAGGCTTGTTTCTGCAGTTACTAATGGAATCCAGAAAATACGGATTATACTTCATACTGATATCACATTCAATTGCAAACCTCCCTATACACATAGTTGAAAACACAAGCACGAAGATAATTCATTCAATAAAAACGGACAAAGATTTAAGTTACGTAAAAAACGCTATGAATCTAAGCAGAGAATTACTAGAATTAATTCCTTATTTAAAGCCTGGTGAAGTTATTGTAGTTTCTATGTCGCTTAATGAGCCAATATTATGTAATATAACTCTATGAATTGTTCGTAAAGGTATGGAAAAATAGGTTATTAAATGAATTAAAAATTATTTAAAACTTACTCTTCCTTCTCTTCCTCCTCTTTCTTTTCCTTCTTTTCTTCCTCTTTCTCGGTTCTGGTTGCAGCAATTACGTCGTCTATTCTTAGTATTAGTGTTGCAGCTTCCGTTGCTGCCTTAATAGCGTTTACTTTTACCGATACAGGCTCTAGTACTCCTAGCTTAAGCATATCGGTTACTTCACCTGTATATACGTTAATTCCGTACCATTTTCCTTCAGGTTTTGAATGAGCAGCTCTTAGCTCTATGAGTTTTTCTACAGGATCATAACCAGAGTTTTCTATTAGAGCTGATACTAGTCCTTCAAGTGCTTTAGCGAATGCCTGTATAGCTAGCTGTTCTTTACCTGTGAACTTGGCAGCATATTCCTTTAGATGCTTAGCAATTTCGATTTCAATTGCTCCTCCTCCGGCAACTACCTTGGCATCTCTCATAGCATCTGCAACTACAGATAATGCGTCATGTATTGCTCTTTCAGCTTCATCAACTAATCTCTCAAGACCTGCTCTAATTACAATGCTTACAGCTCTAGGATTCTTGCACTGTTCGATGAAAACCATTTTGTCTTCTCCGACTTTTCTTTCCTCAACTAAACCAGCTTCACCTAGGTCTTCGGGGATTAGGTCTTCAATATTGGTTACTATTCTTCCTCCTGTTGCTCTTGCTAGTTTTTCCATGTCACTTCTCTTAACTCTTCTTACTGCAAGTATTTTCTTCTTAGCAAGAAAGTGCTGTGCAACATCATCAATACCCTTCTGACAAATAACAACATTAGCACCAATATTTGAAATCTTATCAACCATATCCTTTAGTATTCTTGTTTCTTCATCTAGGAATGCCTTTATCTGTTCAGGGCTTGTGATGTTTATCTTAGCCGTTATTTCAGGTTTCTCGACTTCTAATGGGCAGTCTAGTAGTGCTATTTTTGCTTTTTCAACTCTCTTAGGCATACCAGGATGAACAACTTCTTTGTCTAGGACAATTCCGTAAACTAGCTTGCTATCTAGAAGGCTTCCTCCCTTCTTCTTCTCAACCTTAACGTTATCTAGTGGTACTCTATATGTTCCTCCAGGCATTTTCTCGGCGACTGTAAATACAGCGTCTATTACCATGTTTGCTACTTTCTCAAAGGTAGCTCCTGTTCCTATGTATTTGCTAGCTATTGTTGTTTGAACTACTTGTTTAAGTGTAGGCTTAATTTTCTCTCTATCTTCAGGCTTATCTAGATCTCCTAGGTCTAGTTTTATGGCTATGTTATCTATTTCCTCAATGGCTTTTACCATAGCCTTCTTGAATCCTTCAATAATTATTGTTGGATGTATTCCTTGTTCTAGTAGGTTCTCAGCTTTTTCGAGAAGCGTACCAGCAAGTACTACGGCTGTTGTAGTTCCATCACCTACTTCGGCATCTTGTGCTTTGGCAACCTCTACGAGGAGTTTAGCAGCTGGATGTTGAACTTCCATTTCCTTAACTATTGTTGCACCATCATTGGTTATGGTTACATCACCGAAACTATCAACAAGCATCTTATCGAGACCACGAGGTCCAAGACTTGTCTTCAATACTTCAGCTAGTACTCTAGCTGCAAGAATATTGCTCCTAAGGGCATCTCTACCAGTAGTCCTCTTAGTCCCTTCTTTTAATATTAATACAGGTACGCCATACAGGGCCATAAATTCACCACCCATACTATGTCTTATGCCGGAGATTCCTTGGGGAGCGCTTCTATATAAACTTTTCCCTAATATTTATGTAAATAGTATAAATTATGCAGAATTTAAAAACATCAACTACTTAAATAGCGGTGGTGATGTGGGTGGTGAAGATAGAAGAGACCGTTAATAGAGTGCTAAAAGTATATAGCAAGTTTATAGATAAAGAGGATATAGATTCAGCTAACAAATACTTACTTGCATGTATTGAATCACTGATATATGAGTATAAAGCAAATGAAATATCAGGTGAAGAGCTTAGAAAAATAGCTGAAGAACTTAGATACAAGATAATCGATGGACCAAATTATCTTAATCCATATATTATGGAAATCCTAGGTATATTAGAGGAGGAAGTCAGTGAAAATTCAATAAATGAAGCTTTATCAAGAATATCTGCATTACATAGAGAGGAAAGATTGGATAGGTTAGAAGTTTAAGGTGATAACAATATTTACATGTACAACATGTAAGAGAAGAAAAGCAGTATTTTTTAGAAGAGCTTCAGGAGAAAAGCTTTGCCCTAACTGCTTCATTAAAGGTTTTTTAAGAAGCATTCAAAAAACTATATCTAAATACGAAATGTTAACGCCATGGGATAACATAGTTGTATTCTTTGATCCATATATACCTTACCTATCTATAGGATTAATGTTAGCTTTAGGTATTATAGAATCTAAGTTTAATACTAAGATGTATGCTCTTGTTCCGTCAACATTTAATAAAGGAAATCTCAAGGTACTTGATGAGATTAAGTCATTAAGTAAGTATAAAGAAGTTAACATACTTACTCCCAATGTTGAATTCAAGTGCCTTAACGATAACTTTATCAAGATCTTTCAAGAGATATTAAAGTACATATCTAGTTCTTTAAAAGTATACAACTTAAAGAACCTGAAAGTGGCATTGCCCTATACAATAGAATTGCTGACATATGCTCATCTATCTCTATGGCTTAACAATATGTATAAGTTACTTAAGTTTATTCTACCTAAGTTCAATACTGATGATGGAACTGAATACATATATCCATTCTATGGAACGTTCTCTAATGAGATCCTCTACTTTAACTATCTTAACAAAGTATACAGAATTCACTTAAGTCCATGTGGTAGGTTAATAAATGTTCAAGGTGACGCTATATATCAGATGGTAAATGACGTGGCGTTACATAATATTGAGCTTCTTTATGCTAACTTAATAGCTGCTAAGGAGCTCTTAGAATCTAATTCTCATACCATATCTTCTTAGGGTTTCTCTAACACCTCTCCTAAGAATGTATACATCCTTATAGACATCACCAAGAGCTCCTCTTTGTTCGAAGATTACTCTTCCATCGAGATATACTTTAATGTATGGTGTAGTGCTTATGCCCTCTCTTATGAAGAGTTCCTGACATTTATCGCTATATACTTTAACTAGTTCAGCAGGTGAATTAACCCATCTTAGTTCTCTATCAAGTCTTTCTAATACTTGCTCAAATCTTCTAGACTCTTCACTATTATCTAGGAATGCTACTAGTACTAAGCTATATTTTGATAGGATGTTGTAGTAGTCGGATGTACTGTTTGCTGTTCTTACCATGATTATCTACCTATTACCTCAAGTTTATTTTACTAGGCGCTCTATTTTAGATTTTAGTATTGATGAAAGCATCTTTCTTTCTTCAGATGAGAGGAAGAGTTCTATGTCAAATCTACTACGAGGTGCAGAAGGAGGCTTTATGTATTCTCCTACAAGTACATAACCTTTTTCTAATACTTCCTTAATTTCGCTAATTGAAGCATTTTCAGCAAACTCCATAAGCTTTTCTTTAAAGTCTATTGACTTCTTTAATTCTCTTTCAGTTAAGCTATTGCCACAAATAATACATGTAAGGTCTGGAATTACTGCTCTAAACCCGCATTTAGGACAAGTAAAAGGTGTAGGATTTCCATATTTTTCCCATAGTATTCTTAAGTTATTTATTAAATCTAACCTCTTGTACTTTAATGCTTCATGGTATAGTCTTGGAGCATTAATTCCTGCAACTTCTTCACCATTCAATATGATGAATTCTAGTTGTTCAGGGGCTAGCTTTTCCTTTAACCTTAGGAGCTGCATAGATATTAGCTTAGCTATATTCGTAAAGTGCCTTCTAAGCCTTGATATAATTGTATCAATGCTAGGCTTATATCTTGCTTCCCCTACTACAGCTTCTATAGCAGGTTTTAGTACTTCAACTAATTCTTCATTAGTTAAATTTAGTAAATCTAATCCAAGAGCTGAAGCTACTTCACTTACCACAGAACGGGTATATGAATCTATATCAATGGTCTTTCTCTGATACATTCTTCTACGTGTTCTTCTCGTAGTTTTTCGCCTAGACGAACCTTCACTATTAGTAGATTCTTGTTGAACATCCTTTACAGTCCTAGCCCTTCTGCTTGCCCTACGTCTAGGCACTATACCATCCATGATAATTAATAGATGCTATACCTTCAAATTATGAAAAACTAAAATAGCGGATGTGAGTAATCTCTATCTCTTGCCCTAGCCAATTTTCGCTCCTTTATAAACCTGCTAATTAAGTAACTTAATACTATTTTAAGCTTATTTTTATGTCTTCTCCTTACATCTCTTAGTTTTGCTTCAAATTCATAGAGATCTGGTTTTCTATCTCTAAACCATGCTTTTGCTAGTTTATTATAAATGTACATTAGTAAGTCTAGATATTCTTCGTCGAGATCTATATCATATTCATATTCAACCACTATATCTTCTATTAGATCTCCTATTACATCATCTATTACATCAGCAACACTCATGTGAGAGTACCCGGTAGTTGTTTTTGAGAGCTAAGCTAATAAAAGCTCCGCTCACGAAAATACCGTACATCATACTATTATAGCCTATAATGGTATCTCATGTGTCGTTAACTAATTCTAGATGAAGGTATTCTAAGTTCAATATTACTTGAAAAGACCATTAATAATACCGTCATTTACTTAAAAAACCAATATTTGATAGTCTTAAATACATTGATTGAGCCATTTATTTGCTCAGACGAGGGTGATTTATTGGAAATTTTAAGAGAGGGGTTAATCAGTAGCATCAGAGAAGCAGTAAAAGAGACTGGTAAGCTAATTATAGTTAAGCGTACTGGAAAAACTCAAAACTTTGATGAGGTTAAAGTACTTAATAGTATTAAAAAGGCAGTCAAAGACCTGGATATAAGTGAAGATGAAATTCATAGGGTATTTGAAAAAATTATAGAGGAACTACTAAATAAAGCTCGTATAAATAATAATAAGTTAATGACAAAGGATATTTCTGATATAATTGAAAAGGTCATGATAAATTCTATGATATATAATATTGCATGGGAAGAAGCTGCTAAGAGGTATGCCTTAGCTAGGATATATAATGATGTTTATGGTAAAGGTTGTTGGAAGAACTTTGATGAAAAGGACCTCGAGTTAACATTTAATGCTATTAAGCTCCTTGAAGTAAGGTATTTACTAAAGGATCCAAATACATTAAGATACAAGGAAACCCCCCAGCTAATGTTTAGAAGAGTAGCTAGAGTTCTTGCAAGCGTTGAAGAAATTTACGGTAAGAGTTCTGAAGAAATTAAAAGAATTGAAGAAGAATTCTATGAACTTATGTCAAACTTAAAATTCATACCTAATAGTCCAACATTAATGAATGCTGGTACAAGACTTGGAATACTATCAGCTTGCTTTGTAGTACCTGTAAGAGATTCTATGACCACATCAAGAGGGGATGGTATATATGATGCTGTCAGAGCACATGCAATCATAACACAGCATGGTGGTGGCGTAGGTTTTGATTTTTCAGAACTTAGACCTGAAGGAGATATAGTTGCAAGTACCAGTGGTGTTGCTAGTGGTCCTCTTTCATTTATGAGGGTTATAGATGTTTCAACAGATGTAATTAAGCAAGGTGGTAGAAGACGTGGAGCTAATATGGGTGTACTTCATGTATGGCATGCCGACATAGAGAAGTTCATTAAGTGTAAGTCCGGCGAACTAAAAGATGTAAATTTACAAAACTTCAATATAAGCGTAGGAATATATGATAAGTTTATGGAGGCTGTCCTAAATGAAGGTAACTGGGCATTAATTAATCCTAGGAAAACGAATATATCGTTAAGTGTAGGCAATGATTCGAGATATTATGCCATGGCTAGAGCGAGACACTATATCAATGAAGAATGGGTACAGGAGGTAATTATAAATGAGTTAGAAGAAAATGGAGGAGCTATACTTCTAGAAAAATCTACACTTATTACATTTGATGAAGCACTAGCCATAGCTAAAAATGAGCAAGCAATTACTAAAACAATTAATGCGAAGAAATTGTTCTTAGAAATGGTTAAAGGAGCTTGGGATGGCGGTGATCCAGGACTTTTATTCATAGACACAATTAATAAGAGACATCCAGTATGGTATATTGGTAAAATTAATGCAACAAATCCGTGTGGTGAAGTACCCGCTCTTGAATGGGAAAGCTGTAATTTAGGAAGTATAAATCTAGAGAAATATATATACTACGACGAAAACGGGGAACCTCATATTGATTGGAATGGTCTTGCAAGAGATGTAAGAATAGCTGTAAGATTCTTAGATAATGTTATTGACGCCAACAGATATCCATTAAAACAAATCGAAGAAGCCACAAAGAGGACTAGAAAGATAGGTTTAGGAGTTATGGGCTGGGCTCATATGCTAGTTAAGCTAAAGATACCATATGATAGTATAGATGCAGTATACTTAGCGTATCATCTAGCTGAATGGATAGCATACAATGCATATCTTGCATCAATAGAGCTAGCTAAGGAGAAAGGACCATTCCCTGCATGGAACCCTAAACTCTATAGACCTATATGGAAAACAGCTAAAACAATAGAAGAACTATTGAAAACATGTAAAATTAAGGAAAGGCCTTCAGATAAAGTATTGAAGATTATAAGTGAAAGGGGAAGTGTTAATTGGAATACTGTTGAAAAGCTAATGTATGAGTATGGATTAAGAAATGCTTGTGTTATTAGTATAGCTCCTACAGGTAGTATTAGTATTATAGCAGGTACTAGTAGCGGTATTGAACCTATATTTGCATTAGCGTTCATTAGAAGGGTTAGTGTAGGTACGTTTATTGAAGTAAATAGGCTATTCTTAAAGTTCTTAAAGGAGTATGAACTTGATGATCCAGAACTCATTGTTGAAATAGCTAAAGTTGGAAGTATATCATACATACCATTCCTGCCAAGAACTATTAGGAAAGTATTTAGAACAGCACATGACGTAGATTCTATATGGCATGTACTTCACCAAGCTTCATGGCAGCAATGGGTTGATCAAGGTGTTAGTAAAACAGTTAACCTAAGACATAATGAACCACCACAAACAGTGTATAACATCTACATATTAGCATGGAAGTTAGGATGTAAAGGTATAACAGTATTTAGAGATAAGAGTAGAAAACGTCAGGTAATTTACTTTGGATTAAAGGTCGAAAAAGAAAGAAAACATAAGCCTATAGAAGAGGGCGAGGAAGATAAAGGTAGAGTTGAGAAAATAATTGATAATGTTATGAAGGAGAGCACTAGAGTAGTTAGAGAGGGCACTAGAATAAGTACTAATAGATTTAGAGTAGGTAAAGAGGAGTTCATAGCTGTATCAGAAGAATATGCTGGTGGATGTCCTACTTGTGATATGTAACGTTAGATGAATCTTATTTTAGTCTCTCCAGCCCTTTGTATAATCCTTCTTAGCAATTCGTCTTCATAAGGTACTCCTACAAACTCTACAATACCATTTATAGCAATTGTAGGTACTGTCATTACGTTATATTTATAGGCTATATCCATGTTTTCAAATGCTTCAATAACATCTGATACTATTAATCTCCTACCTGAAAGCCATGATTCGTAAGCAAACATATGTGCAAGTAATGCTGCATAAGGACAATAGGGGCATAAGGGTGTTACTATAGTTTCTATTTTTATTGGTTTCCTAATTCTTTCTCTTATTGCCATTTTTGTATGTTCTTCTAGACCTGAATCACCATTACTAATCCTTATAATTGTTTCAACAAGAGCTTTAATTTCTTCACCAGCTGGTGTACCAGTCCATCTAGCATATCCTTCAATTAATGCTATTGTAGGTATTCTCTCTACCCTCATCTTATAAAAACATTCACTATCTCTTTCTCTAATACATGTTTTAATTCGTAGGAGTTTACCTATACCGGGTTTTTCAGGTGCTACTTCATATAATGTCTTAACTATTCTAATAGCTGAATCACAGTAATCGCACTTATCACCTATAAATAGATACATATCTACTGGCTTAATCATATTTGCTAATGCTTCTTTAAGTGCTTCAAGGTCTTCTTTTGTGAAATTTACATCAATTTGATTATTCATATTCCTTCCCTAACCATCACTCTAATTCATTAGTAGGTTTATATTTTTATTTACTGTAAAATAATGTGATTAATATAGGTAAATGCTACTATTCCAAGACCCCATAAAGTCTTGATCAATGTTATTGCGTATTTTTGGACAAAGAAAGAAGTGAAAAGTAGATATTTAAATTACCTTAATCCAGGACTCTAGGTCGATCCACCATTCATGATATGATGTATTTATGACCATATATGCTGCATTCCTGTTATAATATGGTGGCCCTATTCTTGAAAATAATGTTACAACCTTATTACCATGATTAATCTTAAATCCTGCCTCACAAGGTTCGTGACCTCTAACTATTATTTTAGTATTAGTTATTTCAAGGGCTTTTTCAGTAATTTTTGGACCAAATACTTTACCTGCACCTCTAGGTGATAAATCCCAATATTCAGTATATTCAACAGGGTCATTCCATAATATTTCCTCTAAGATCTTTAGATCAGGTTCCCTCCTATCTAGTGATAGATACTTCATATAGTTGATTTCCTTATTAGTAATTGTTGGAGGTCCACCATGTAAGAATAGTATTGATTTTTCAGCAATACATACATATGGTAGTTCTTGGAATAATTGAAAGAACTCGCTATATAATGTTTCACCAGTATTTTTACCAAAGTATCTATATAAATGAACTATGAAATCATGAGGATAGGGTATTAGCTCTGGCGGTGGTTCATGATTTCCCCTTAGTACTACAACGTTTTCAGGATACATGGTCTTTAACTTTAACACAAGAAGTATACTCTCTAACTGGTATGGACCCCTATCAATGTAATCTCCTAGGAATACTAGATATGCTCCTTCTCTCAACATCTTTAAAGCTTTAACCTTATTCATAATATTCAATAATGTCTCTATATCACCATGAATATCGCCTATAACTATAAACTTACCTTCACTAGGTAATGTAACTCCTAAATTTATTCTATATGGCTTTTTACGTTCATTTATTAATAAGTTCTTCACTTCTTCGATAAAATTTCTAATACTTGATGGCTTAAGCTTCATATCCCTTACTTCACTATAAATATCATCTAGCATGGCCATAAGGACACCTTACTCTATATCCTTGTTTTCTGTCTTTCCAAGCTCTTTAATAATAGTTCTGGTAATCTCCTTAGCTTGAGTTCTAAAATTCTATAACTCCAAGGTGATAGAGGTATTCTAATAATATTATATTCAGGCTCAAGTTCTTCTATGAGCCTGTAATCTAATGAATATAGAAGTGATTTGATTATTTTCGCAGGTATATACATTTCAATTAATCTAAATTCATTGCTAAAATTAATTAAGTGAAAGAATGCATCAACTTCCATGTCTTGTGCTTTAGCTTTAACTTTGTAAATTAGTACATCATATGGTCTAAGCTCTAGTAATTTAATAGTCTTAACAACTGACCTGTAGTTTTTTAATATTGTAGGTTTGTTTATTAAAGACCAAGTAATACCAAGTACCTTAGCTAATGGTATTGAGTTTTTAGAAAGCTCTACATAGAGCTCACCATATCCTTTAACTATAAGGCTTCCAGGTTTTATATGAACTTTTACAGGATTTGAGGAAGCTAATGATATTACTTTAGAATTTAATGCTATGCATATAAATTGGCTTTCAACTTCAACGTTAGAGTAAATGGAGTTAACTATACAGAAGGGTTGTTGGAAGAATACGTTAACATTGTAATATTCATGATCATATTGTATTGAGATATTATTACCCATTACAAAGAGCTTATCCCCATTAAGAGCATAAACCTTATCACTCTTAACTGTCATGCCATTTATCGTATATTCCTTTGAAATTGTTAAAAGGCTCCCTTTTTCAATTACAGGATGTATATAGTTGAAATCATATATACTCGATGGAGGTAGCAAGAAACATTCTTTATCTTTAACATAGACATTAGTCCAGGGTACAGCATTTACTAATAGCGTTGAGTTTCCTTTCTTTAATAAACCTAAATACATATAGAATTTTAATAGCTCATTGACTATTGTCCTAGGCTTCCAAGGGGTTTTAGTTAATATGCCTTTTAGGGGAGTTTTAGCATAGAGTACTCTCTTGCATCCATCATGCTTAGGTATTATAGTAATATGGTCTCCACTTAACCCGTATAATTTAATGCATTCATCTATATTTGTTCTTAAGACTTCTAGACCTGAAAGACGTGCAAGTAAAGGTAGCTGCATTAACCCTAGGTATTCTGATGGAATATCCTTTCTAATAGTATCGATATGCAAGCTCTATAGCTCCTCAATTAAATTCATTACCTTTAAAATAGATTCCCTTAACTCTAATATATTATCTAATGATATCCTCTTAGTAATATATACATTCCCATTAATTTCCTCCCCATAGATCTCATGGTCTTCAAGTAATTCTAAAAAATTATTTACATCTTCTCTTAGATTACGGACTATTATTCTTAACTCAATATGTTTCATTTGAGGATTCCAGCTAACGTTAACCTTTAATTTATCATCTTTAACACCAATGAATTTAATGTAATTTATAGCTTTACCTCTAAGGTCGGTGATTTTAGCTATTGATGACGTGATATTTAATTTTAATTCTTTTAAAACATTACTAATTTTCTTAATAGCTTCAATTATATGAGGGTCCGACCACGGTAATTCTGTCATTAATTCCTGGGGGGGCAAGTGTCTTCATCCCCATATTTTATCAGAGGCTACCATTTACATCACTTTTCAGTAGCGGTCAAGTTCTTCATCCTGACTATTTCTAGTAGCTTTCTCCTCCTATAAATTCTAATAATTTGAAGCCATGTATAAATCCATAGTGCTATAAAGCTTAAAGGAATTGCTGCTTTAATTATGGAGTCAAGTACATAGGATTTCGAGAATGCTATCTGAGTTTCATAGTATATTATAGCTACTAGTATGAAGTATCCTAGCCATAAATATAGATGTAAGAGTAGTGGTACCCTAATCAACTTGAAGATTTTATAGAGATTAGTATAGTTTAAGTACCTATAATTGCTATTATCTCTCTTATTATTTTCTTTGAGCTCTTCCATGAAGGCTGTCATCCTCATTTACTTCGCGCATAGATTATTCTAGAGGGATATGTAAAAGCTCTTCCACTAATATGCAATAGTATTCGAGCTTTCTTAAAGTCCCATCCACGCTTAGGATCATAAAATTCAGGTTTAACGTGTATTTCAAGTATATCTGCGATGAATAATGCTACTTCACCAACATGTACTTCTTCTACAACTCTACATTCGATAAATGCAAGTGCATCAGCTAATCCCGGTACCTTTATCTTATTAGATTGATGTAATGTTAAGCCTGTAACCTTAATTTTATCCTCTTTTCTACCACTTCTAGTACCTACATACCATACTTTATCTATAAGTGATAAATCAACAACATTAACTGTAAACTCCTTGTATTTATGGATTAACTCATAAGTATACGATTCTCTATCAATCGCTACCCCTAGTCTTGGAGGTTCTTCACTTAGAGGGGTAACCCATGAAGCCGCCATAACATTATACCTACCTTCACCTCCAGATACTATCAGGTATACGGGCCTAGGATGTAAGACTCTATAATCACTACTCTTAATTCTTTGAAACACGCTTACACCATGAAGAATATGTATGTTCAGGTAAATTAAATTAAAATGCTTACTTCACTATACTCCTAGTTTCTTGACGATGAATTAGGATTGAATTTAACCTTCTTGTTCTTTCCTTCTTAGTTCTGCAAATTCTCTAAAGAGGGGTTTGTTCTTAAGCTTCTCATATAACCGTTTAGTATGAAGCATTATGTAGAGTTCCCAACTTCTTAGAGCAGGGCATATATAACATCCTATTCTGTAAAAACCATAATCATATAGTGGATTAAGAGGTATATTGTTTTTAATTAGATATAGCTGTACATGTGCCGTACTCCATAATTTTAATGGGGCTACATAGATAGCATTTTCATTAACTATTCTTATTGGTGGTCTTAAACTTCTCCTTTCAGATTCAGCGTCACGATCTCCTACAATGACTAAGGTCCTACTTTTACTAGCTAAATCCTTTATCTTTGACTCTATAGCTCCAATTTTCATACCCGTACACCACCTAAAATTATGTGTTGGTAATGGTTTACGCCTTTCAATAATCTCTTTATCAATACCTGCATATACTTTAATGACCTCTATACCTAGCTTCTTCTCCATTCTCTCAACATAATTGATGGTATCTGGGAACTCTAAGCCTGTATCACAGTATATGGCTTTAATCTTATTCTTATCAAATACTTTAGTAGCTAGTATTAATGCAGCCGTGCTATCCTTACCACCACTCCAAGGAATGATAACTTGCTGAGCCCAGTCTACGTACTGTTCAAGTAATTTTATAGATATCTTTTCATAGATGTTTAGTATATCTTCATTAGCTCTAATTATATTTCCTAACCCTATATTAGGATAGTTTATGATATCAAATGCATTCCCTGTAGGCATTAACCCTTGATCGGGTATTCTAAGAACACCTACCTTCCCATAACCAACGTATATATCATGAACGCCCCCTAGTTTTCTAACTAATAATGGGATAGACTTTATAGATAAACCAATAACCTTGCTCAAGACCTCTGTAAAGCATTTTCCTATAGCTAAAAAGACATCGTACGCAGGATTAGGCTCTATACCTTCTAACGCTATTTCACCTATTCTATTAAATACATATGCGTTTAATCTGTTATCCCATGTTACAAGTACTCTAAACATACATCTCGCAACTTCAAATTCGTGTGAAAGCTGTTCAAGCCTAGCATTTCTAACTCTAGCTCTAGGTACAACGTGAAATACTACATTAGGATACTTTAATTTATTTAATTCTAAAGCTAATTGCCTATCCTCTCTACCAAGGAGGACTACGAAAAACTCGTAATCATTGATAATGTCTTCTAATTCTCTTGTAGCTTTCTCTATAGTTCGTGCCCCATGGAGTGTACTAACTCCTATATTCCAATTAGGGTAAAATGTAGAAATCATTGCCTTAACTGCATCAGCATCTCGTTTACTACGAACAATTATTCTAATCATTTTATTCCTCTCTCATCAATCTAAAATCTAAATTTATAATACTATTTATAAACTATGTAATACTCTCCTAGTTTTAGTGAAAAGCCTTGTCTAGTGCTATTGAAGATGCTAAGAGAGCCGTTGCAAAGCATGCCTGTAGTTTAATAAAGGATGAAGATTATAGGACTATAGCTGTTGGTACAGGTACGACAGTTAGATATTTCATAAAATATTTACCAGAATACATAGATGTAGAAAAACCATTATTTATTGCATCATCATATGATACAGCAATATTATTGAAGGAAATAGGTGCTAAGAACGTTGAGGTAGGTATAGCGGGTAAAGCTGAAGTACTTATTGATGGGGCTGATGAAGTTGATAAGAGATTAAATATGATTAAAGGTGGTGGAGGAGCTCATACACGCGAGAAAATACTTGCATATTTAAGTAATAGGCGAATATACATAGTAGATTATACTAAGATTGTTGAAAAAATAGGTGAAAAGCACCCAGTTCCATTAGAAGTACTTCCCTATGCCTATAACCTAGTACTATATTCTCTAATGAAGTTAGGATTTAAAGCTAGGTTAAGAGAAGGTAGAGGTAAAATTGGACCTATAGTAACAGACAACGGTAATTTAATTATCGACGTATTTACAGGACCCATAGATGATCCATATAAATTACATAGAGTACTTAAGGACATTCCAGGAGTTATTGAAACAGGAATATTTACTGGTATAGAATGCGAGGTATATGTAGGATACAGTAAGGATATGGTTAAGAAGTTTACGAAGAGTAGGAATTAATAATGATAGAAGCGAAGACTCCAGATGATATATCTAAAGAAATAGATAGGGCCATAGTTGAAGGCTATAAACATCCCAAGTTAACTGAAGCTATAGCCGGTATAAGATTCGTTGAATTAATTATAGAGGGAACGACTCTTTTATGGATTTTTATGGGTAAAAGTGAAGATCACATAATAATTCCCAGGACTTACTGTTCATGTAAGGACTTCATAATTCATGTGCTAAGTCAGAAGAGAAAGCTTTTTTGCTATCATCTGGTAGCTCAAGTTATAGCTGAAAAAGAAGGCAAATATAGAAGGGTAAATGTTGACATAGATACATGTAGTAGAATAATAAATGAAGTTTTAGAAAAAGGATTTAGTACTACATTAAGAAGAATAGTGCTAAAAAGTTAAAAATAGACATGTGCAATAACATAAACCTAGAATAAATGTACATGGTGTAAAGATATGGGTAGAAGGAGGCGTAAGAAGGCGCGCAAAATTATTAGGGTTAAAAGGACACTACCAAAAGTTTTCCAATGCCCAAACTGCGGAATTAGAGCTATGACTATTGAATTTGTTGAAAAAGGGCAACCTGGAAGCAGTAGAGAAGCTATAGTTAAGTGTGGACAATGCAAACTTTATGCTAAAATTGAAGTACCCTACGCATTCCATGAAGTTGATGCATATAGTAGATTTCTAGATCTATTCCATGAAGGTAAAGTTGAGTATACATTTATGGAAGAGGAGGAAGAGAGGGAAGAAATAGGTGAAGAAGAGAGTTTCAAGCTATCTACAGAAAAAGAAGAATAACAATGAGTTAATTCATTTCACCCTTATAGATCCTGAAAAAACAGTTAATGATTTAGATAAGCTAAAGAATAACGTAAGGGTTCTCGAAGAAGCAGGTACTGATTGCTTTTTGATTGGAGGTAGTACTGGTATTTCACAGCACGATGTAGATCTAGTAGTAAGAGCTGTTAAAGAAGTAAGTAATCTTCCAGTAATATTATTTCCAGGTAATGTAACAGGTATTTCAAAATATGCTGATGCAATACTCTTCATGTCCTTATTAAATTCTGATGACCCCTACTTTATCATCGGAGCTCAAGTTCTTGGAGCACCGCTTGTATTAAAGTATGGCCTAGAGCCCTTACCAACAGCATATATTATCGTAGGTTATGGTGGAGCTGCAGGATATATTGGGAAAGCTAGACCAATACCTTTCGAAAGACCTGAAATAGGTGCTGCATATGCATTAGCTGCTTCTATGCTTGGAATGAAGTACATTTACTTTGAAGCAGGTTCAGGAAGCCCTAGACCAGTACCCTTAGAATTCGTTAAGCTTACTAGAAAACTAGTCAATAATGACATATTCGTAATTGTTGGTGGTGGTCTTAGAGATCCAGAATACATTAAGAAGTTACATGAACTAGGAGCTAATGGAGTAGTAACTGGAACGATACTTGAAGAAGATCTTAAACGAGGGATTAAGTTAATAGAAGCTATTAAGAAGAAGTAAGAGGTTAAGGTGGAGGATTCCTATACTTCTTTATAAAGGCCTCCTCAACGTCTACTTCAAGGAGATTAGCTACAGATAAAAGCCAGGCAAGTACATCAGCTATTTCCTCTTGAATATTCTCTCTATTTCCTGATAATATCGCATTTGCTAGCTCGCCTACTTCTTCAACAAGCCATGCAAATGTAGCATAGAGCCCTCTACGACTATCTCTTTCATAATATGCATCCCTAATTAATTTCTGGGCTTCCTTAATCCTCATAGCGTTTACCCCTTAACCTCCTTCTTAATCATTGAAGGTATAAAAATATTAAGTTTAATTATAATAGCCTAAGATGAGGTGTAAAAATGTCATCAAGGAGGCGTAGAAGAGAAGGTCCCGGACCATTTACAGCTGCCGGATTAATTAGGTTTTATGAGGAGGTAGAGGAAGGTATTAGGATAAAACCATCTATTGTAATTATAATAGCAGTTATATTAGTGGCTACTGTAATAGCGTTGAACTTCGTAAAACCTATACCTGTACCGTGAGAACACCAATGAAAAATAACTAAATGCCTTAGTTTAACATGCTAGATGTATGCTTTTCTAGCAATAGGTACCATTCCCAAGTTTCATCAATCCACTTCTCAATCTCTTTTATATCCTCTTCAGATATTCCCTTAAATCTTCCTTGAACTTTTAGGTATTCTATAATAGGTTTTCTCTTAGATTTATCAGCATATGGTCTACTCGGCGGACTTATCCTAAATACACCATTATGGTATTCAAAGAGTATCCACATACCAGTTTCAATTGCTAGTTTTGCTATCTGAATGGTCTTTGATGCATCAAATCTCCACCCTACAGGACATGGAGCATGAAGATGTATATATTTGAATCCTTTAATTTTACTAGCCTTTCTAACTTTCTCTATGAAATCCATTATATATCCAACACTTGCTGTAGCTACATAGGGAACTCTATGTGAAACCATTATTAATGGTAAGTCCTTCTTATGTTCCTTCTTTCCAACCCAAGTTGTTGTAGTCCATGCTCCTCTTGGTGTAAGGCTACTTCTCTGAATACCTGTATTCATGTATGCTTCATTGTCAACGCATATGTATATTATATTATCATTTCTTTCAGCTGCTCCACTAAGAGTTGCAAATCCTATATCAGCTGTAGCTCCATCACCTGCCCATACAACAACGACAGCGTCTTTACCTAACATTTCATATGCCGCCGATAAGCCTGCAGCTGTAGCACCAGCAGCTGCAAACACTATGTTTACTACTGGAAGATTAATTGAATTCCTTGGATAAATTCCTTGAATTATTGTCGAACACCCAGCTGGTACTACTATTACAGCTTTATCTCCAAGAGCCATACCTAAAGCTCTAAGTCCAAGAGCCTCAGGGCAACCTAAACAAGCGGTCTCTCCTGGCAGTAGATACTTTTTATTAGGTAACTCACGAATATTAACCATAACTTATCACCTCAACCACCATTCCTGTCTCTTAATAAATGTTCCATATTCTTCTACTTCATTTATAAACTTCTTAAATATCTCTGTGAAGTCATTAACACCTACATCAATTCCTCCAATACCCGCAAGAACCCCCTTCAGTGCTATGTTTAATCCCATTAATGTTGATGACACTTCAATGAATAATGGTCCTGCATTACCGAAGGATATTGACCTATCGATTACCATTACACCTTTTTTGCCTTTAGCGACATCAATTATTTCATTTATTGGGAATGGTCTCACAAATCTTATTCTAAGGACACCTATAGGATATCCTTCCTCTCTTAACTTATCTACGGCTTCCTTAGCATCACCGCTCCATGCACCCATAAGAATGACTATATATTTAGCATCGTCACACTTATATTTTTCAACAAGACCACCATATTTCCTTCCAAATACTTTGCCGTATTCTTCATCTACTTCTACTATAACTTTTCTGGAATTATTCATAGCTTCTTCAAGACTTCTCCTCAACATTGCGTAATCCTTAGGTAATGCTAGATTACCTATTTGTAACTTATTATTAGGGTCGATGACGTATAGTTGTTTTCTTTCAGGAAGCCAAGCATCTACCTCCTCTTGGCTAGGGATATCGACAGGTGCAACCGTATGACTTAATATGAATGCATCTAAGCCAACAATCATGGGGAGATTAACTCTTTCATCCTCGGTTATCCTAAATGCTTGTAGAGTTAAGTCAAATACCTCTTGATTGTCTTCAGCCATAGCTATAATCCAGCCCGTATCTCTTTGATCCATAATATCACTATGATCACTCCATATATTCCATGGAGGACCTATAGATCTAGTAACTACAGCCATAACTAATGGAACTCTTGAACCAGCAACCCACCATAATACTTCATGCATATATAATAGTCCATGACTTGAAGTAGCTGTAAATGCACGTGCTCCACCAAGTGCAGCACCATAGACTGCTGCAAGAGCCGAATGTTCACTTTCAACTCTAATCATTTTAGCATTCATTTCACCCTTATCAATAAATTCAGCTAATTTCTCTACAATCGTTGTCTGTGGGGTAATAGGGTATGCTGCAACAACTTTAACTCTAGCCCTTCTAACAGCCCAAGCTACTGCATGATTACCTGAAAGAGCCATTAAAACCACGACTACTCACCTTCAGGAACCATACTTATAGCTTTTGTAGGACATACAGAAGCACAAATACCACAACCTTTACAGTAATCATAATCTATGGTAATGTATCCCTTAGGATCGCTAGGCCTTTCTATTACAGAATATGGGCAATGAAGCCAGCAGAGAAGACATTTAACACATTTTTCATGGTTTAGTACTGGTCTAAAGATTCTCCAAGTACCAGTCTTACTACCTGAAGCACCAAAGCTGGGTCTTGAGAGTGGGGCCAAGTTCGCCTCTACTTCTTTCAACAATAATTAAACACCCTATCCAAACTATGTTATATAGGATTAATAACTTTATCCACATAAACTACTTCACTTTAATGACCTCATGATATGCTCTTTCAACAGCTTTAGCATTTCTCACTCCTAAATCACCTGCCCACGTATGTCTAATGGCTTTAAGTGTTGAATCTAAGGAAACTATGTTTGTTGCCTTAACGAGAGCTCCAAGCATAGCCGTATTAACTATAGCCCAGCCCGCAACAACAAGCTTTAAATCTAATGCTATCTTAGTAGCATTAACTACATAGACTTCATAATCTCCTTCAATTTCCACCTTCTTTGGTGAATTAATTATTATTTTACCCCCCGGTTTAAGCCCCCTAAGCACATTAACGAGCCTTAATAAGCTAGGATCTAGTACAATAACAATATCTGGAGTTCTTATACCGCTATGAATTCTAATAGGCTTATCAGATATTCTTGCATATGCTTCAACAGGAGCACCTCTTCTTTCAGCACCAAAGAATGGAAATGCCTGTCCATATTTACCTTCAAGTATAGCTGCATCAACAAGAACTTCAGCTGCCTTAACAGCACCTTGACCTCCTCTACCATGAAAACGGAGTTCGAGTAACACTTCTCCTTCACCCGAGCTCATTAATGGACTCATGTATGAATAAGTGGAAAACAATATATAAGCATATATTAACTACTACTTCAATCGAGAAGATGGCTACCCCAATAATCCACATACCCGGCCCTGAAGAGCTGAGAAAGCTTAGAAAAATGGCAGGTTTATCTCAAAGAGAACTTGCTAAATTAGCTGGTGTTAGTCAATCACTAATAGCTAAAATTGAAAAAGGAAGTATTAATCCAAGACTTAAAACCCTTGAAAAAATACTTAAGGTCATCGAGGAAAGACTTTCATCAAGGGATATGGCTAAGAACATTATGCAAACACCAGTTATAACGGCTAGGCCAAGTACAAGAATTATAGATGTTATTAAGGTTATGGAGGAAAAAGGTATATCACAAGTACCTGTAGTCGATGATAATAATATGCCTATAGGGACAATATATGAATCAACAATAATGAAGGCACTACTCAAAGGAGGTAAGAAAGCATCAAATTATCATGTAAAGGACGTTATGGAGGATCCTCTACCAACAGTTACTGAAACAACAACTCTACAAACAATAGTACAATTACTCCTAGAACATCCAGCAGTTTTAGTTGTTAGTAAGAAAGGAGTTATAGGTATAATAACGAAAATCGACGTAATAAAATACGTTTTACAGAAGCTCGGTGAGTAAACCCACACTTGACCCACTGCAGGCGAACCGGTCCCACTCCACCCGAACCCACACACCATAAGCTCCAGTGGAACTCATTATCATAACCTCTAAGAAACCCCCGCCCCCCTCCACTTCCACTGGAGAAGGATCCCTACTCCGCTCTAACATAACCAGATTAATATATACATTAGTTCCAGGTTTATACAAACATATCAATATAATTGCATTTGTTACAATATCTATGTTACTATATTACATTATTTAATTAGGTATTTAAGAGCGCGGGCTCCTTAATACTAGAATACTTCTCCAGTGGAAACAGAGGGGTGGGGGCGGGGTGTGGATTCGCCTGGAACCCACTTTTTCCCCACTTCACCTGATATCGGGCAGGTGTGGGTTCGCGTGGAGCCCACTGGTGGGATCCAGGCGCATTGTAGGGGTTTTAACCGGGGGGTTAAACATAGCTACTCTATCCATTTAAAATCTTTTTGCATTCCATGGAAGCTCGTTTTCTCCATACCATACCTAGTTAAGGGTTTTGTTAAATGCCTCATTGATCTTGCTGGTACGGTGTATATTCCGGGTTTAGGCTCCTTTCTCTCTACACGAATGATTACTTTCTTTGCATAAGGATCTCTAAATCCGCATCGAATACACTTATACCCTTTATCTTTACCCATCGACTTCATGGTCTTACCGCACTTTGGACATTTAGGGTTTTTAGCTAGTATTAATGGACTTAACCTTAACACTATTATTTTCTCAACAGAGAATGATATTGTACCTGGCTCTAATCCTGGACGTACAACTCCATGTAATATTACTTCATCTCCTTTACGTAAATTTAATGCTATATTTCGCAGTTTACCCGTAGGCTCATATACGTAAGCTTTTATCTCACCTGTTAAGTCTCTTAATGCAAATTCTACATGGCCTCCAGGTATCTTCCTAGGATTAGAAGATACTATTCCTTGAATTTTAGCTGTTTGATAAGGTCTTAAATCACCTATAGATCTATAAACCATATGAGCATCAGTTCCTTGATTAGTTCTAAATATCATCCATCCACTTATTGGCTCATAAACTTTTACATACTTTAAAGCCTTAACTAATATCTCTGGACTTTCACCTCTTATACCAAATAGTACTGGATCGGGTCCTCTTGGAGCAATTAATACCTTACCGGTTTCATCGTCGATATTATTAAATGTATATGGTTTAGTAAGCTCATCCATAACTTTTACTGATTCTTCATCAATTAACCTATCTCTTAAACCCCAATAATCAGGGCTTCTATATGCTATAAGTTCAAATGTATAATCTTCACCAGGTCCTAGACCTCCAATAGCAGCAAGTGCTCCAATTACCCCTCGACCTTCTTCACCAACAATTATTGCTTTAACTTTCCTACATATCTTTAAAGCTACACCTAGATCAACAATATCCGTTAGTGCTCTCCTATAAATCCACTTAATTAAGCTATTTACATTACCTCTATATACTATGATACCGGGCCTTTCATTTCTCCTACTAATACTTGATACGTATTCCATTGACAAGGAGCTAATTTCGTCGATGAGGTCCTCTAGACATCCACTATATTTAAACCTCAGTGCAACTGCACCGTTTCCTCTAGTTCTCCAAGGTACTGAAGGATTTAATCTAATTAGATTAGGGTAATCTATAAACTCTACGCATTTTTTTGAAAGGAGTTTACGGGTAAGGAGGTAAGAAAAATGAGTTGTACATCCACCTATAGGTGAATCGTGAGCATCTAATCCTATATGAACTATATCATAGTTCACTTTTTAATCTCCTTACCCTCAACAACAATCATCGTTAGAGTCGACCTTACTTTTGGCAGTTTCCTTATCTTAGTAGTAACTATCTCCTTTAACTTATCCATGTTTACAGCTGTTACCTTAGCTATAATATCATAAACTCCATAAACAATATATGCCTCGGTTACTCCTTCAATTTTAGCTAACTCGTTTAGAACTTCCTCTTCAGCTCCTATATCCGTATTGATTAATATTATTGCCGTTGCCATATCTACCCCTAAGTCTAACTTACTAGTCCACCTTAAGAATCTTATTGATTAAATAATTCACCGAGGCCTCGGCTATAACCCGCCTTCTGTACTACGGCAGCATTAGGCTATGCGGCCCCTACCCCTCACGCGGACTTCATAGAGGGCTCGGGCCTTGCTCCCTCGGGGTCGGCCGTTTCAACCCACCCACTACCATACATCAGCGGGTTACTGACCCCCTGTTGCCAGGGGGTCCTCACCGCCTCATAGACATCTGGTAGTGGGGGTTCCGTTTCTGTGCCGTTGCCACGGGTTTCCCCGTACCCCATTACGGGGTCCGAGTTCCGCGGGGAGGGCGGAGTTTCCTCAGGGGCCTTAAAAGGCCCCCGTAGCTGCCAGCCGAGGCCTCGGATCATCCACTCCTAATATTATTTAATTTTGAATTATTAACTTATCTAGTTACAAGAGAAAAAGAAGTAAAATTACTTTACTTCATGAATAATCCTACCTTCAGCAACTACCATTATCGGATAAGATCCTAGATTAAATGGATCTTCATTCCATACTACAAAGCTAGCCCATTTACCTTTCTCCAAGGAGCCTAGAATATCATTTATTCCGAGTATTTTTGCATTATTATACGTTATCAGTGATATGCATTCTGATTTACTCATACCAAATACTCTAAAGAATCTTAGCTGCATAAACAGATTTCTTTGAAGTACTACAGGGTGATCGCTCATTATTCCAAAGAACGGCTTAACTTCAACTAAATACTTTACATTTCTCCACGTAGCATGTTTAAGCTCTGTTTTATATGGAAATGAATCTATAGGTCCATAGACAAGAGGTATATTAGCCTTCTTTATTTTCTCGAAATGCTCTCTTTTATATAAATCATGTGCATGCTCTATAGTTGCTTTAAACTTAAACTCCTTCATAAGCATTATGAGCCCAGCTATATCATCAGCCCTATGTACATGAACTCTAAGAATTTCCTCACCCTTAATTACCGGGAAGAGAGCTCTAATTTCTGGTTCAATTTCTTCGGGTAACTTTTTACCTTCTTCAACTAGTTTAAGCATATCTTTTGCTTTAATAAGCCACTTCTTAAGAAGCCCTATAACACCCATTCTAGTAAATGGTCTTATACCCTTCCAATCAACGGTTTTCCTAGGATTAAATCCTAGCGCCATCTTAACTCCAGCATACTTAATAAATGCATCCTCTATATCAAGACCATAATTTCTTATGATTACACCTCTACCTCCAATAACATTACCGCTTCCAGGAAGTACGCATGAATATAGAACTCCCCATTCAATAGCCTCCTTAAAGCTTGAATCATCAAGGTAAACGCTATATAACGCATCAATTAATGGCAAGACGCTATCCATTCTTTCATTAGATTCCCTTTCTTCATCAGGCTCGCCAGCTCTCGCCATACCGATATGGCAGTGCGCATCGATAAAAGCAGGAGTAATAACAGCTTTATCAAATTCAAAAACTTCTTCAATACCTTTAGGCCTTTCCTTAACAATACCTTTAACTACCTTATCATCCCATAATAAGTATGCATTCTCAATCACTTCACCAGGCTTTCCCAAGTAAATTAAATTAGCTTTAATAGCTTTCACGATTAACACCCATTATACCTTTAAACCAGTACTTTAAATTCTAAAATGGTCTATCATAAGAAAACGGCTATTAGTTGAGACGGGTTTTTGGAAAAAAGAAAGATTATACTTCGGGTTTAGTAAACATTACATTATCTACTAAGATGTATGGTGTTCTTGTAGGTATTCTAACCTCCCACCATTGTATGTCATAACGTGTCTTTGATAGACCTATAATGTTCTTTAGTAAATTAGGGAATGTATCTGCTATTCTAAGCCTTTTAACTAAACCCTTGATTTCTCCGTTCTCTATATATAGTAGTAGATCTCTTGTAACCGTAGAGAATTGTCCTTCAACCCAGTTTTGATATCTAGTATACCAGTTATTTAATATGAAGAATCCTCTTCTAATTTCTCTAATCATCTCTTCTTCGTTCATATCTCCTGGCTCTACTATAAGATTCCATGCAGTTGGCATAATCCATCCAGCATTACCTGTAGTCTTGGCGCCCATTTTTGAAGCAGTTTTTGAATTATGTAGGAATGTCTTAAAGATTCCCTTGTCAATTATATGTTTCTTAAATGTGGCAACGCCTTCATCGTCGAAGCCTCTAGCCTCAGGAAGCATAACTTCGTGAGGATCATCGATTACTATGAGTTTTTCAGAGCCTATAACGTTACCTGGTGGTATCTTCATAAACATTGAGAGACCTAGCATAGCCATAAACGCTGATGCAGCTCTAGCTACATATCCTATAAGATTACCAAACACTAGCGGTGAAAGAACAGCCTGATATCTACCAGGCTCTACATTTACTACTTGATAGTCTTGAGCTGCATACCTACCTGCCTTAGCTCCTACTTCAACAATGGCATTTTTATTAAATCGCGTTGACGCCCATGCCCAATGACCTGAAATATCACCTTTAAAAGCACGTGCATAAACTTGAATAAAGCTTTTATCTTCAGCTAATTCAGCTCCCTTGCTGGTCACTAATGCATAAATCCTATATCCAGTATGTAGGGTCCCAGCAAGTTTTTCAGCGCCTTCGTTGTGCCCTGCATCTATTAATGCATTAACAACTTCTATGGCTTTATCTGTCTCCTCTATTAATATCTTATCAACAAGGTTAGTAAGAGGCTTTCCTGTTGGTTCGGGGAGAGGAGCATAAAGTTCAGTAGGCTCAATAAATTTAATTCTATCCTTAGCTTGAACCACGAGCTTATCTATATCCTCCCTATTACGTCCTAAACCTTCAACAATGAGTATTTTTTGGTTCCTAACAAGATAAAGGTGTATCTTAAAGTCGGCCCATCTTTGAACAACAGTTATTTCACTATTAGCGAACTTAACCATAGTTCTCCTACTATAATTAACTATTGCAGCAACTTCTTCAAATCCCTCCTTAATAGCTCTATCTACAGCATATTTTGAGAGTTCAATTACCTGTTCCTTCATCTCGGAGCCACCCCAAGTCTAATTTTTGATAACTTTACATCAGGGCCTCCATGCCATACAGGTACTGGCTGTGAAGGTTCACCCTTTCCACATATACCGGGATGAAATCTTAAGTCCTTAGTCTTACCAGTAATTAAGCTATAGAAAGCCTTAGTGGTAATCTCTAATACTGGATTTCTTACAGGTTCACCTATTTCACCATTCCTAATCATATATGCTTCTAGTCCAACATATCGTTGACCCCATCTAATATCATCTATATTCCACTCCATATAATTCTTAATATAAACACCTAGCTTTACATCTTCTATAAGTTCTTCAAAGCTCATATCTCCTGGCTCTAAATATGTAGTAGACATTCTTGGTATGGGTTCACTAGCATAATCTGTAGCTCTTGCGGCAGCATTACTTTCAACTCCATAAATATATGCAGTCCACCTATTATGTAGAGGTTCATTAATAAGCCCCTTATAGTAAAGGTATCTGGCTCTAGCTGGAACACCTTCATCATCATATAGGTAGAAGCCAAAACTACCTGGAATAGTTGGATCATCGATCACTGTAGCATGTTCATTACCTATTCTCTCCTTACCAATCATATCCATTTTTACATAGCTTTCACCAGCTTGAGCGGCCTCTCTACCCCAAATACGATCAGCCTCCATAGGATGTCCAGCACTTTCATGGACTATTAACCCTACAACTTCACTACCTATTATAACATCTATAGGTTCTTTAGGAGGTTCAACTCCCTTTAAGAGAACTCTTTCGACGGCTTTAGCCTCCTCTTCAAGTACTTCATTCATTCTCCATTTTTCTACAAGCTCTAAGCCTCCGCTTTCACCAAAATCTAGAATTCTTTGAGCAGTTCCGCGCTGGGGATGTGCCAATACAAAGTTTATCATAGTTCTAACCCTTGGAATCTTACTCTGAATCCAAGCTCCATCACTTGTCATAAGCTCTTTAACTTCACATAGCTCTGAATAAATCACGGCAAATGATGCTACCTTAGACTCCTTAACGCTCTTATTAATAATCTTCCATAACTCTTTAAGTTCAGAGATCTTGACATCCATAGGCTTAGAATCAAAGTCTTTTAACGCTATAGCTTCGTATTTAGCTCTACCAAACTTGGCTTCTCCAAGACCTCTTTTAGCCTTTACCCTATTAGTGAACGTACGTGCATATAATATAGCTTTATCAACGGCTTCTCTAATACTATCCTTACTTAAGATGCTTGTTGAAGTAAATGATAAAACACCATCATACATAACTCTAATACCAATACCTCTACGTTGAGTAATTCCAGCGCTAATCACACGGTCATTCCTAAGTATAATGGAGGTTTCACTATTCAGATGATACCTGGTTTCTGCGTAGCGTGCGCCTTTGGAGAGAGCGTAGTTTATAGCAAATCTAAGTAAATCCGTAACCAAAACCCTAACACCGAGAAGTAAGTAGTACTCCAGTTAATTAAACTAAACGATTTAGCTTAGTAAAAATGTCTAGTATAGTATGCTTAATTATTAGCTTTTGTTAAAACCCTCCCTCTATCTACTATAACTACTTGTTTAGCTATGTTTACTAGTGAGTGATCATTTGTTGCTATTGCTACGTGAATTCCATTTCTCACATAGTCTTCAATAATTTTTAGTAAGCTCTGTCTCCGCTGTAGATCTAAGTTTGCAGTAGGCTCATCTAATAGTAGATATTTAGGTTTAAGTAACAATGCTCTAGCTATACATGCTATATGAGCTTCACCTGCAGACAGTTCTCTTACCCTCCTATGAGCTATATGCTTCATATCAAATTCTTCTAGTATTTCCAATGCTTTCTTAAGCGCTAATTGTTTAGGGGTTCCTCTAATTAATAGCCCATAGGCTACGTTCTCTAGTACTGTTCTTCTCAGTAATATAGGCTTTTCATGTACATAGACTACATTTCTTCTAATTACTAATTTATCCTTCTCATTTAAGCTCCAGTAATTCACTCCATCCACCATTACCTTGCCTTTCATAGGTCTATATAGTAATGCCATAACTTTTAATAGCGTTGTTTTACCACTACCATTAGGCCCTACAATAACCATAATAGAGCTTGAGAATTCTAATGTAACATCCCTTAATGCGGTTATGCCATTAGGATACATATACCATACATTTTCGAGTTTTATCAAGGTCCCTCTACCTTAGCCCTAATTATCCTTACACTAATTACTATCATGAGAACTACAGCCAACAAAATTGCTCCTAAAATTAATGCTTTTTCAAATTCTCCTTTCTCTACCTCTAATGCTATACTTGTTGTAAGTACTCTGGTGTATCCTCTTATATTTCCTCCAACCATAAGAGCTACACCAAGCTCTCCTATAGCTCTACCAAATCCTATTAATATAGCCGTTATTGTTTGTGGAAGGCTTTCAACAATGACTAGTGTTGATGCTTGAACTCTTGTTGCTCCAAGAGTTAATGCTAGCTCCCAATATCTCGATTTACCACTAGTATAGATTTCGTAAAGTAACGATATTAAGAGAGGTGTTATCAGTATTGCTTGACCAACCGATATTATCATTGGTGTATAAAGCATATTTAAAAATCCTAGGGGGCCACTACGGCTAAAAATCATGTACAATAATAATCCAACAGTAACTGTAGGTAAACCTACTAGTGCATTTAAGATGCTTATTATGGCTTTGGATATTCTAGAGGTTGAACCAGCTAGTATATAGGCTATGGGAATACACCATGTTAATGCTAATAATGTTGCACTACCTGATACTGTTATAGACCTAAGGGTTATTTCTATTACTTCGTGATCTATCAATGTTATTACCCTAGTTTCACAAGCCTATTCCATGCTTCTTTAAGCATCTCCTCCTTACCTTTAGCGGGATAGAATAGAGGTCTACCATATTTTTCAACACCGTATCTTCCGATTATTTCCTGGCCTTCACTTAATACAAAATCTCTAAACCTCTTTGCTAACTCATACTTTACCCCCCTTACCTTCTCCGGATTTACGATGTACACGCTATATATGTTCAGTAAAACATCTCCTTTATCAACTAGTATTTCAAGGTTTGGAAGTTTTCCTTCTTTCTTTAACTTAAGGTAAGTCCCTATGTCACTTAGTGTATAGGCGTTTTTCTCGTTAGCTATGAGAAGTGTTTTACTCATACCAGTACCTGATTCCAAATACCATGACCTGCCATGAGGATTTAGACCTGCGAGCTTCCAAATAGCTAACTCCCTTACATGAGTACCGGAATTATCTCCACGACTAACAAATAGAGCTTTACCCTCCTCTCCAGCTATAAATATCTTCTTAAATGCTTCAACAACGTCAAGTCCCTTTACTTTAGCGGGATCATCTACTGGTCCTACTATAATAAATGTATTATAAGCTATTATTGCTCCATCTACTAGTACCTCCTTCTCTATGTACTGTTTTTCAAGACTTGGAGCATGTACAAAAACCATATCAGCATCACCCATTGAAGCTCTTCGTAGTGCCTCACCACTCCCAACAGCAATAAATTGAACTATAACATTTGGATGCTTCTCCATAAACTTATCTGCTAATTCATCAAGTAATCCCGTAGCATAGAGACTGGTAGTTGTAGATATTCTTAATATAATTTGTGTATGAGTAACATGGTACCAGTAAATAATGGGTACTATTATGAGGAGAATTACGACTCCAATTATTATCAGTTTCCTAATCAGAGCGTTCACCGTATTCAGATAACGAATAGCGGTATTTTAATATTTATTAAGTAAGGGAGCATAGCGGCACGATCTAGATTCTTTTAAGGTTAAAGGTGATGTATGTGATTTATCTTAGTGCTGGTGTTGTTATTCCTCTTCTTTTTATTCTTATGTAAGTATATGTTAATAGTATATAGGATATTGAGGCATATATAAGTGGAGCTATTACACTCAATGCCAATGTCGTATCTAATGGTAATAGCGGTTCTACCCCAAGTAATCCGTACCTTATTGCTTCACATGGATAAGGAAATGGTGTTGCTAGTGCCACTGCTCTTAGCATCTCTGGCATTCCTTTTAATGGTGCTATCATTCCACTAGCAAGCGGGATTATCCATGATGAAAGCTCTACAATTACTCCTGAGGTTCCAGCTATCAATGTTGAAGCTCCTACTATTCCTGCATGACCCCACATTAATATGAATAAACCTATTACTCCAGTAAGCACTGCTAGAATATTGCCTAGATTAAATTGTGGTATCCCAACTACCAGTACTATTGATACTATAAATACTAATAATCCAAGGATTTGATATATTAATCCTATGATTAGATTTGATAATGTTAGCTCAGGTAACGTTAATCCATGTAATAACTGGTTTTCTAATATTCCTTCCATTATCCTTCTTCTTAAGTTAAACCCTGTCCAAGAAGCTGTTGATAATAGATAGAACATTGTAAATGCTATTACTGCATATGCTAATGCTACTGGTATATCACTTGCTTTAAAGAAGAGAATCATTGGTAGTATGAATAATGTGCCCCATAATGCTGTTGTCAGCGTTGATGCAATCATTCTTATCTTAGCTCTAATAAAAACCTTTAATTCTGCTCTAAGTGTTGCATATATTCTTTGAATAACTTTAATCATTTTAGTCCACCTACTCTCTTTACCTTTAATTCAAGATACTTGTATGTCTTGAGGCCTATGGGAGTGTAAAGTATTGACAATACTAATATTAATCCTATGTTTAATAGTATGAGCTTTATTTCAGGATTATCATATGCTATCAACATTCTAGACGCTTCGACAGCGTAGCTGATCGGCATTGTCATGGATAGTACCTTTAACCAGAGTGGCATCAATGCTACTGGATATAGGACTCCTGATAAGAACAAAATTAGTGGTCTTATAATCCAATATATTGCCCATTCCCCTTTAGATAATATTAGAAGTCCGCCTATAATTAACGCAAATCCCATTAAACTTAATGCTCCAAGTGCTGCAATGGAACTAACAATTATAATGGCTATACCTGTCTCTACTCCCTTAACATATATTGCTGTTGGAGCTAACGTTAACATAACCCATCCTAATGTTAATACTAGCCTTGGTATTGGTGATGCTAATATAAATTTAGTCATGGATGCTGGCATTAACATTAAATATGATAGAGTACCCAATTGTTCTTCCCATATAAATCTAGCACCAATATCATCAAGCATTACGAGAGATACAAGTAACGTTAAGCTTGATGAGAGGAAGAAAAGTAAAGGATCAGCTGGTATCTTTTCCCTAAAATATCTTGGAGATCCAAATATAGTTCCTATAAATAATATTAGTGCTGTTAATATATAGGGGTAAAGGATTAAGGCGATAATGAGGCTTTTCCTCCTGATGAATTCTGTGAAGAAGCACTTAAATTCAGCTATTACTATATCGATGTACCTTGGCTTCACTACTTAGCACCTGTTAGTTGAACAAATACGTCTTCAAGACTTGGTTCTTCAACAGCAATATACCTAATATCAATGTTTAAGCTTGTAGTGATCTTTATTATCTTTGTAATCTCCTCTTCAGGTTCTTCAACAATAACCTTTACTTTAATCATCTCAGCATCTTTTTCGCTATAAACTCTATTGTATCCATATTCCTTTAATTTATTTAAAAGGAGCTTTACCCCAGGTTTATCATCAACTTTAAGTGCTATAGCTCTAATACCTTTAACTAGCTTTTTAAGCTCCATAGGTGAACCTGAAGCAACTATAAGTCCCTTATTTATCAATAATATTCTATCACAAACTATTTCAGCTTCAAACATGTTATGGGTGGTATATAGTATTGCTTTATTTTCTCTATGGGCTAAGCTTCTTACAAGTTCACGAATTTTTCTAGCACTTGGAGGATCAAGCCCTAGCGTAGGTTCATCCAATAATAATACTGGAGGATCTGGAAGTAGTGCTCTTGCAAGGCTAAGCCTAGCTTTCATACCAAGTGAATACTCCTCATAAATTCTATTAACTGCGCCAAGTTCTGTAAGACCAACAATTTCTAGTACTTCCTCGACTCTACGCTTAAGGTATTCTCCTTTAAGACCATAAAGTCTACCAAAATATTCAAGATTCTCTCTACCAGTTAATATGGGATAAAATCCCTTTTCAACAGTTAACATAACACCTATATTCTCTCTAACCTTATCAGGATCCTTAACAACACTATATCCTTCAACAAATGCTTCACCATTATCTGGAAGCAATAATGTCGCAAGTATCTTTATTGTAGTTGTTTTACCAGCGCCATTAGGTCCAAGTAATCCAACAACTTCGCCATGCTTTACGGTAAAACTAACACCCTTAAGAGCCTCAATAACCTTCTTTTCTGACTTAAATAATCCCTTCCTAATTTTAGTAACATACTTCTTTACTAGTTCTCTAACCTCAATGGCATACCGCATTACTAAATCCCAGGCTAGGAGTAATATAGCTCCACAGGGATAAGTATTTCGTGTGATTAATATAAGCACGATAATAACCACAATTTGTGTAGCTTACTCCATACATAGTTAATATCTGGGGAAGAAATCGTTAATGCTAGATAAGGAATATTCTGATTCCTACTAAATGCTCATTCAAGAATATTCAAGGTTCAAGGTTATTTTGCTAGAATAGAGCTTCAGTAGAATGGGGGATATGGTGGACCGGCCGGGATTTGAACCCGGGACCTCTCGGATGCCAACCGAGCGCTCTTCCAGGCTGAGCTACCGGCCCACCAGCATTGATACTGTTACTACAAGGGTTTAAAGCTTTAGCATAAATATCTATTTAAATAAACTTCGGTTAAAATTCCATTAGTTAACATAGTTGAACAATCAAAACATGTAGCGGCTATAATTTATTTAATTGCCTAGTATTTCCTAGCTCCTTTTTAATGACAAATATGTATTCTCTTCGCTTCTGGACCTAGTTTATCTTATATATTCTACAATCTTGCTCTTGGTTTTGATACCACTACTCTATTAACCATCTCGAGTATTAGTATAATGACTTCATCTACTTTGAATACTCCATAGCTTATGGTTTCTGTATCTCATAATCGCATTTAACATAAACTCCTTGAATGTTGATATGATCTAGCGCTCGGATAGCATCCGAGAGGTTCTGAGGGATTTAATTCATTTAGTTTATTAGTTAAAGATGATCTTCATTCTACTACATGCTTACGTTGTTTTTGTTATATATGTAGCTAATGCGATAGCTATGTCTTCTACTAGTACTACACCAAGATATTTCTCTTCGTCGTCTACAACTATGGCATAATCAACACCCTGATGTATCATTTTCTCTATAACGTCGTGTAAAGTTTCATCTGCTAATACTATTGGTGAATTAGTCATCTCAAGGTATAGTAATGGGGTGTCTTTACCTAGTTCAAGAGCTTTCCTTATCACCGTAACGTCTATTGCGCCTCTAATCTTACCTTGATCGTCGATTACAGGGATAAATCTTTGCCTATTTCTAGCCATGATTTCTAATGCTTGTGAACATTTGATATTCCAGTTAGCTACTTCATAGCTTTCATTAATGAAGTCTAATACCTTTAGTGATGCTATGTCTAAATGCTTTTTGACAATTTCTAATAAGGTACTGAGTTTAGCTAGCATTGGTTGTATTCTTCTAGGTATTTGTGCTTCATAAATAGTCATATTACCTGTAATTTCACTAGCCAGTAAGGATGTAAATAGCGCTGGTATAATTAAAGCATAATTACCACTCATCTCAGCAACGATAAATGATGTTGCTAGAGGAGTTTTAGTAGCTGCTCCAAATAAGCTTGCCATACCTATATATGCAAAAATGTGGGAAGGTAAAGTGGTTATTTTAGAACCTATGAGTTTGCCGAAAAGAAATCCTGATAAAGCACCTATGTATATAGCTGGAGCAAAAAGTCCACCACTACCACCACTACCAATAGAAAAAGCTGTTACAATCACCTTTAACACTATCAATATAAATATAGAAGCTATTAGCTCAAAACCTAAAACCTCAAAACCTATAAAGCCCTCCTTCACGGGGCTTAGAATATACTCAGCTACTAAAGTGCTTCCACTACCAAGAGTTAATGGCATAAAGAATCCTATACATCCAACTATACTAGCTCCTATGACCGGCTTTAACCATTTCCTTCCAATTAGGTATCTTTTTTCAAGCTTTAAGAAAAAGCTCTTTACGCCATTATATGTATGAATATAAAAGAATGCTAAACAAGCCGTAAAAAGTCCTAGAATTACGTAAGCTATTAAAGAATAAGGATTAAATAATGTTCTTAGGTCAACTTCTATACTAGGAAAAGGTCTTTCAATACCAATAATACAGCTAGATATAGTATAGGCTACTATGGATGATATAATTGCGGGTACAAGAGCTTCTGTCTCAACATCTTTCCTATATAGGACTTCTATAGCAAAAAGTGCTGAGCCTATAGGGCTTCTAAAGATAGCTGATAGGGCACCAGCCATACCAGCAACTATAGCAAGTCTACGTTCTTCAATACTTAACCTTAGGAATTTAGAGAGTAGAGAACCTATACCAGCACCTATTTGAAGGCTAGGTCCTTGAACACCTGCACTACCACCACAACCTATGAGTAGAGCTGAAGCTATAGCCTTTACCACGGGTATTTTACTAGAAAACTTAATTCCCCTATGATATGCTCTTATAGCTGCGTCAGCTCCAGGGCCTTCGGCTGTAGGTTCAAATCTATAAACAATTAACCCACTTAATAATGCTCCTAAAATAACTATCGTTACTATTAGGAACTTATTTTTAGCATTTAATGCAGCTATAGAGAAATCAATGCTATTCCAACTAAGAGGATTATCAATAGCCCCCAAAGTCCACGCAGAAACCCCTGTTACAAGTATTAATAGTACATAGAAGAACAAGGCTAAAATAGCTGATAAAGCACCAACTAAAGTTCCTAAAATAAGCCATTTCTCTATGAAGGTAAATCTCCTAATTCTGATTAGCCAGTCACTTATATTAAAAGTCATAATCATCTACCGCTATGCTTCCAGTAACTCAATAGTACTTACTAGGTGTATTATTATTTATGTTAAAAGGATAAAAGGTTGAGGTATTGTAGGATAGCTACGGTACTACTCTTAACGGTATTACTTGGGTGACATTGAAATTCTATAAGTAGATTATGTAGGTTATGAAAGTATATCTACTATTTTAGCGTATTTGTTTTAGGCTAGTATTCACTAGAGATTAATAGAGTTATTCATTACCATGTGGTGATCTATGGTATGTCAGATATAGTCAATGGTGTGTTTGAGAGATTTTTGGAATCTAAAATATTCGTTAATAGGGAATTACTAAGACCCGAATACATTCCCGACGAATTACCTCATAGAGAAGAACAAATTTCTAGACTTGCTTCAGCACTAGCGCCAATCCTTCGTGGTGAAAGAGGCAGTAACGTCTTTATTTATGGTCTAACCGGTACAGGTAAGACTGTTGTTACAAAATTTGTTGTTAAGAAACTTCATAGCAAGGCTATGGACCTTAAATTAAGATTTGGTTACTCCTATGTTAATTGCCGTCAAAGTGATACACCTTATAGAGTTTTTGCGGATTTAGCTGAAAGTATTGGTGTTAAAGTACCGTTTACAGGATTATCAACAGCTGAAGTCTTTAGAAGGTTTATTAGAGGACTAAAAGAAAACTATACCTCCTTCTTAGTAGTCTTAGATGAAGTCGACTATATTGTCAAAAAGTATGGTGATGACGTACTATATCGTATAGTTAGAATAGGTGAAATGCTACCATCGATTAAAGTCTCCATCATCGGTATAACAAACGATGTAAATCTTATCGAAACACTTGATAGTAGAATTAGGAGTAGTCTTGGTGAAGTAGAAATAGTATTTCCACCATATAATGCTGAGCAGCTTAAAGACATTCTAAAGAAAAGAGCTGAAAAGGCATTTAATGCAGGGGTCCTCAGTGAAGGTGTTATAGAGCTTTGCGCAGCACTAGCTGCTAGAGAGCATGGAGATGCTCGTAGGGCTTTAGACTTATTAAGAATTGCAGGTGAAATAGCTGAAAGAGAAGGTTCAAGTAAAGTAACTACGGAACACGTCTATAGAGCTAGAGAAGAAATTGAAAGAGATAGAGTTAAAGAACTAGTATATACCATGCCTCTCCATGCAAAATTAGTATTACTATCAATATATGCTACTTCAAGTAAAGGATATACAACTACAGGTGAAGTTTACGGAGAATACGTTAAGTTATGTAAAGCTGTAAAAGTTGAACAAGTTACGAGGAGGAGGGTTTCAGATATAATAAATGAGTTAGATGCTTTAGGAATTATTGAATCTAAAGTTGTTAGTAGGGGGAGATACGGTAAGACTAAAGTTGTTAAACCATTAATAAAATCAGAAATAGTATTACAAACTTTAAAGAACGATATTAGGATTGGTAAGATTGTTGAAAGTATTAGGATTTGATGATGGATATTTTCCTTATAGTTTTAAGGGAATGAAGGGTAAAACTATTGTATCATGTGTCTTAACATTAAATCCTAATCCAGGCCACGTTGTTCCACGTCTAATTAATATTACTGAGGTCTACGTAGATCAACCTGAAGTAACTCTTGAAGCATATGAGACCTGTAGTAAGTGTCTTGAAGAATCAAGGGATATAGAAGCAGAATCTATACTATTACTTGATGGAATAACTTATGCAGGATTTTCAGTAATAGATGTGAATAAACTATATTCTATGCTTAGAGTACCGATCATAGTCGTATTCATGTATGATTTAGAATTAGATAAAATAGAGTATGCATTAAAAAAGCACTTCAAAGATTGGAACTATAGATATAACATTCTATATGATGTATATTCAGTATCAACAAAGGTAGAAACTCCTAAAGGACCATTAAGAATTTATGTTAAGGGGCTTAGCCTTAATAGAGCATTAAATGTAATATTATCAACACAAGTTCATTCAAGAACTCCAGAACCTCTTAGAATAGCTCATTTAACCGCATCAGCTATATCAAGAGCTTTACAAGGAAGACTCAGGGCTTCTAATTAAACCTTAACATTAACTCGTTAATCAATAGATTTTATACTTATTTCATTTTTATCTACTATTATGTGCTTTAACCAAGAGTTATCGATATTAGGGTAATCTATCCTGTAATGAACACCTCTACTTTCTCCTCTTAGAAGTGCAGATTTTGTTATTATTTCAGCAACTTTGACCATGTGCTTTAATTTAATGAGTTTTATTAAATTCTTTAAGTTAGATACTTTAATTAGCTCTAATTCGTCCCAGACTCCATTAATATAGCTTAACATATTTCTTAAGCTTTCTTCACTTCTAACTATACCTACATTACTCCACATATATTCTCTAAGCTCTTTCAGGATTGCATTTAAGGCCTCTACTCTATAATCATGGTCATCTAGCTTGAATTCCTCTAATGCTTCATTTATTTCAGTCATTGTTATTTTTGGTGTACGGGCTTCCTTAGCTTTCAGTGCTGCATAATAGCCTGCTCTTGCACCAAAAACTACTGCTTTACTTAATGCATTACCAGCTAACCTACTAGCACCATGAACACCACCAACAACTTCTCCACATGCATAGAGATTCCTAACACTTGTTTCACATTGTTCGTCGATTAGAACGCCACCAACCATGAAATGAGTTACCGGTGAAACTAGGATTCTACATTTTCTTAAATCTACATTCTTTAGCCGAGGAAGAGATAAGAGATAGTTAACTATATTCATGTACATACTATCCATATTGCTTAAATCTACATATATGCCCTCATTTACTCCTCTACCTTCAATAACTTCATTAAATATGACCCTAGATAGAATATCTCTTGTAGTACATTCCCTTCCTATAGCATCGTATTTATGCATAAACCTCTCACCTAGTCTGTTAATAAGTTTAGCTCCATAGCATAGTACCGATGTTGGTACCAATATTCCGCTTATAGGTTTAAGCATGTATAAGGGATAGAATTGGACGAACTCCATATCAATTAATTTAGCGCCTACCTCATAGGCTAAGGCGTAACCACTACCAGTGATATCACTAGTATTATCAGTTAACTTATATATGTAACCTAAACCTCCAGTGGCAAGTATAGTTGCTTTAGATATGAATACTATGATTTCATTATTTAATTTATTAATAGCTATACATCCATAAACCTCATCATTTATTGAAATAAGCTTTATTACTTCATGAAAATCATATATTTTAACTCCAAGACGTTTACAGTATAACCTGAGAGGATGGATTATATATGGTCCTTTAAGTATTGAAGTTCTGAACTTCACTTTAACTGAGCGGGGTTTTGAATGACCTGGGCTCTGAAATATAAAGAGTTCATTATTTACCTTTTCTAAGGAAACACCAAATTCCTCTAGTTCTAAAATCCTTTTCGGAGCTTCACGTGTTAAAATCCTAGCTAATTTCTTAATATTTAATTCAAAACCTGCTTTAATAGTATCTTCATAGTGTTTTTGAGGACTATCATCACCCTTTAATGCGGTAGCAAAAACTCCTTCAGATATTAATGTAGAGCCACTCTTACCGCATATATTCCTACATAAGATTAAAACTTCATTAACTTTTCTTTTTTGCTTCAATTGCAGCTCTTAACGCAGCTAAACCTCCACCTATTATCAATACATCACAGTACTTTATACTAGCATTAATTGCCAAGACTATCACTAGTAACTTATTCTCACATCATCTATATAAAAGTCAGTTAGACCTTCTTTACTTAAATAATTTAGGTGATAAATAGATAGGAGGTGTAGCTAGTTATATCTTCTTTTCCTTAGAGAACACAGTTATAGGTTTTTGCAAGTCCTTGGCTTTAACAGCTCTAGGCATAGCATTTGTATTAAAAGCTGAACCTATGTTGCCTTTAGTGTCTAGTGCTATTACCCCTACACTTACATAGCCAAACAATTTCGTTAATTCATTAATAGCCTTAGTCGAAGCATCTAAGGGCTTTAATCCTTGACCCATATATTCAACGACTTTTCTTGATAATCCATATAATGTAATGTACTCACCGAGTCCTGTAGCTGTAGCTGCCCCAAACCTATTATCAGCATAAAATCCAGCACCAACTATTGGAGTATCACCTACTCTACCAGGTAATTTAAGCCATACACCACCAGTACTTGAAGCAGCTGCAACATTACCTTCGGAATCTAGGGCAATGGCACCAACAGTTCCATGAACTTCAATACCTAATGCTGGCAGTAATTCTTTAAGCTTCCTCCAATACTTCACTTCCTCTATCTTATTAATTAATTTCTTATACCTTTCAATTATATGTTGTGGAATTCCACTTCGTCTCTCTAGGTTAAATATCTTAGCTAACTCCTCAGCACCATTACCTATAAGCAGTATGTGATCAGTTCTCTCAAGCACGATTCTTGCAAGTGATATAGGGTTCTTGACCTTGGAGATACATGCTACAGCACCTGCCCTTAAACTTCTACCATCCATTAATCCAGCATCCATTTCAATACATCCCTTAATAGTTAAAGCGCTACCAATACCAGCATTGAATAATCCACTGTCTTCAAGATATTTTATCGCTTCTACTACGCCGTCAATAGCATTACCCCTAATCATTGCTTGATATCCTATTTCAGATGCTTCAGAAAGGTGCTCTAAGGCATGTTTCTTTACTTTATCATCTACCTTCCATCTACCTGCACCACCATGAACATAGATTATGGGAGGCTCAAAAGCATGAATCATTTAAACCCCCTAAAGAATGATTAAATACCTTAGCTGTAAAGTACCTAGCTCTCCTATTCATTTTAAGGATTATGTACTTATACATATATTAATATATTAATAAATTAAAATATTAGGACTTCAGGCGAATATAGCTCAACTGCGAATATGCTGTTAGAATTATGACTTCTCGAGAAGAACTTTTAAGAACTTATACCAGATGTCTGAGCTCAATGTATTATCTTATGTAATTCATGAAAGCTCGTCTTTAAGATTACCGAGTTATCCCTTATTACTTGTACTGGGTTCATACTTATAGCTATATGCTTCTTCTTCCCATATAACTTATTAATTTGCTCTTTAAACTTTACGGGTCTATCTGGAGGCTTTACTACTAAAGCTTTTGCTTTTCTATTTTGAATATCCAAGTATAAATCCTCCCCCATACCTATCAATATTTCATGAGAATCATATACGTTTAACTTATAAATGTACCTTAAGGATAATCCAGGCAATCTTACGTACTGAATTTCAGGTATGAGTAAAGGCATGTATACAGAGAGAATTCCTCCGAAGAAAAACGCTAATCCGCCATATATAGTCGGCCTACATAATATGCCGATTATAATTAGTATTAAGGGGAAAGTTAAGATTAGCATAGCAGGTATATCCTTCTTCAATAACATTTTATCTATTATATCCAAAGACTTAAACTTCAAAGAAGTGAAATGTACAAGTTTTAGATGCTCTAAAGTTAGCCTCATTATGAAGTTCCTACCTATTACAGAGACATATTCTACGGGAATTATCTTTCTAAAGAAACCTACATTTAGTAATGAAATATATGTTTTCGAGATCACAATAAACTTCAACTTATAATTCACATCATCTAAAATTAAATCACAAATATGTCCAACTTTTTTACCAGTAAAATCAGACATAGGAATTCCTAATATCTTGGAACCAAGCATTTCACTTGATACTTTCCCATTAAAGTTTAAAACTTTAATTTTAAAATAATCACGCCACATTACGATAACTTGAAAATAGATTAACTACATTTGCTGAGCTTCCTTATAAGCAATTTTTAAGTTATGCAGTCTATCAAGGTACTTAAGACATGCAATAGTGAATAATCACCACATAAGCTAGACTTATATTTTTGTATAGAAGAATATTTTATAGGGTTATATTCATGGAGGCTCTAGTTCTTGAAAACGGATATATAATTACACCTTTTAGGGAAATAAGTAATGGAGTTATTGTGGTAAAGAATGGAAGAATAGTAGATATTGGAAGAATCGGTCATGTAAAGATTCCAAAGAATGCGCAAAGAATAGACGTTAAGGGTAACATAGTAGCTCCTGGATTCATTGACATTCATGTCCACGGTGGTGGAGGAGCCGATACCATGGATTCTAGCTATGAAGCACTAAACACTATTTCCAGAACTCATGCTGAAGGAGGTACAACAGCTATGTTACCATCTACTGTATCAGCCCCATTAGAGGATATGATTAAGGCTATAGAGGCTGTTAGGAAGGCTATGGAAAGAGGAGTTCAAGGAGCTAAAATCCTAGGAATTCATTTAGAAGGTCCGTATCTTTCAGTTGAGCAGAAAGGAGCTCATGACGAAAGATATATTCGTAGTCCAACTAAAGAAGAAATAAATGAAATACTAAATCATATAGATGTTGTTAAGAGAATAACTGCTGCTCCAGAGATAGAAGGGGGTCTCGAACTCGGAAGAATTATGAGCTCACGAGGAGTGTTAATGTCGATAGGCCACTCAAATGCTACAATTTATGAGGTCTTACAAGCTATTGAGGCAGGTTATACTCATGTAACACACATATATTCTGCAACCTCATTAGTTAGAAGAATTAGAGCTTATAGATACCCAGGTATTGTTGAAGCAGCATTTCTAATAGATGAACTAACCGTAGAAATGATAGCTGACGGAAAGCATCTACCATCTGAATTAATAAGACTTATACTAAAGAATAAAGGATTTGATAAAGTAGCTATAGTAACTGATGCAATGAGAGCTGCAGGTCTTCCTCCAGGAAGATATAAGTTAGGACCCATAGAAGCTATAGTTGAAGAAGGAGTAGCATGGCTTCCTGATAGAACTGCTTTTGCAGGTAGTGTAGCAAAAATGAACACTATGTTAAAATTCCTCGTAAACGACGTTGGTTTAACATTACGAGATTCCATTAAACTAGCTACAATAAATCCAGCTAAAATTCTAAGAATAGATCATAGAAAGGGTAGTCTTACCATAGGAAAGGATGCAGATATAGTTGTTCTGGATAGAGATCTTAATGTATTGTTAACTATCGTTGAAGGAAGAATAGTGTATAAGAGCAAAAAGATAGAACTATAAATCTATCAAGGTTAATACTATGATGAAAAAGTATATCAAGCTTTACTATGGATCTGAAGAATACATAATTAATACAAGTGAATTAAATATTATAGCTGTTTTAAAGCCAGCATACGTACCTCCTCCTTGTCCAATAGAAAAGCTTGTTTTAAAGGCCTTAAATAATTCAATAAAGAAATCATTTACAGATTTAGTTAAGGGGAAAAATACTGACCTTGAAGTAGTATTGGTGTCAGATGATATAACACGCCCTACGCCAACTAAAACAATTATACCTATTATTATAGATACACTGAATTCACTAGGTATAAAGGAAGATAGAATTAAGGTTCTCGTAGCTCTTGGATCTCATAGAAAAATGAGTAGAAATGAATTAGAGAGAAAATTTGGTAAGGGACTACTTGAAAGAATTAAGGTATTGCAACATGATGCTTGGGATAAAAATCAACTAGTTTATATAGGTGAAACTTCCAGCGGGATACCCATATGGATTAATAAACACTACTATGAAGCTGACATCAAAATAGGTATTGGTAATATAGTTCCACATCCAGCTGCAGGATGGTCTGGTGGTAGTAAGATTATAATGCCTGGTGTCAGTGGAGCTAGAACTGTTGGATTAGTACATTTTCATAGTGCATTATATGATATAGAGGAAATTTATGGTATTAGGGATAATCCTGTACGTAGGGAATTTGATGAAATAGCATTAAAAAGTGGTCTTAAATTAATTGTTAATACAATTCAAAATGCTCTTAAAGAAGTAGTAGATGTAGTTATAGGTGACGTAATCGACGCACATAGAGCTGGTGTAGAAATAGCTGAGAAAATATACAGACCTATAGCTCCCCAAGCTGATATAGCATTAATTTCTGCGTATCCATATGATGTTGATTATTGGCAAGCTGGTAAGGGGTACTTAGGAGCTTACTTATTTCTTAGAAAGGGAGGTGCTGCTATATTAGTAGCTAAACTCCCTGAAGGAGTTTCATCAGTATCCTTACATAAGGATGAATTATTAAACCTTGGACGTTTAAGTCCAAGGGAAATAGAGGAAAGGATAAGGGAGAATAAAGTCAATGATCTTATTGCAGCTTCCATAGCATTAGTTATGGCTAAGGCTAGGAGAAAGATAAGATTATATATAATTACTGAAGGGCTTACTGATAAGGAATGTGAAAAATTAGGCTTAATAAAAGTGGATGATGTTAGAGATGTTGTTAATGAATATAAAAGCATATTGGGTAGAGAGCCTCGTATAGTAGTAATGGAAGACTCTAGTATTGCACCAGCTCCTTCGGCTAGAAAGCCTTGAATCAAAAATCATGTACTAAAAACCAGGTTGAAATACTATGCTTTAAGCCTAAAATAGATAAGGAGGAAGCTATAAAGATAGCTAGAAAGAAGCCATTCCTTAGGAGAGAAAAAGGGCAAGTCACCGAAACTAACCTCATGTACAAGCCTTTTATGATCTTTAAGTATGAAGCATCGATAAGAAAAAAGAAAATTAAAGATGCCATTATTGAAAACATAACGTTCTACATAGCCATTGATATGATAACAGGTCTAGGCTTTGAGTTTGAGAAATTCGATGAAGATAGGGTAGATAGGATTTTTGTAGAAAATAATCAGATCATAAAGGAATCCATATCAATTAATAAAGCTATGGAAGAAGCTAGTAGAATAGCATTTAAGTTCAAACTCAAACTATCTAAATTTGGTTTCGAAGTTCTGAGAGAAGAGGTTAAGCCTATAGGTATGATATATAAACCTTTATGGATAATAAAGTTCATTAATAAAGGGAGAGAAAGTATTGTTGGAGTTGATGCAATTAAAGGTACTAGGGTATAACTCTGGTAATACCTTTTATTTAATCAGCTGATTACTACCATACTTAACTATTATAACGAAAGATTTATATTTTTCGAAAAAGAATTTAAAAGTCAAAGAGTAAACTGTAGTACTCTTCTTAAGGTGCTCATTATGGAGTCTAAAGAAGAAAAATATTATTTACCAAAGCAGGCGGTTGGCGTTGCTGCTCTAATAATGCTTGTTATATCTCTAATAATGCTTATAGGATTTGTAACGATGGTTTATATACATCCAGGTCTTGACTTGCTGTTCTTAATAATAATGATAGCGATAATATACTTCGTAGGTACTTGGTATTATAAAAAGTATATAGGTGAATAACCATGGAAGCTCAATGGGAGATTCTACCCGTTGTAATTATATACTTCGTAATACTATTAATAATTGGATTCATAGCCTCGAGGAGAATTAAAACCTATAGAGACTTCATAATTGCTGCAGGACAGTTCAACTTATTCATACTAATGGGTACAGTTATTGCGACACAATGGGGCGGCGTAACTGTTATGGGTGTTCCAGGGCTAGGATATAAGGAAGCTTATAGAGCTGTTTATTATGCATCAGCAGCTGTACCAAGGTTCTTACTGTGGGCACTACTATTAGCCATTCCAATATGGATGGCTAAGCCATGGACTATAACTGAATGGTTTATACAACGTTATGATAGAAAATCAGGCTATATGATAGCGATACTAAACGTCTTGGGCTTCGTAGGATTAATTGCTGGTCAGTTAGTAGCTACAGCAAGAATACTTAGCGTCATGACGGGTTTATCATTTGAAATAGCTCTACTAATAGGTGCACTGATCGTCATAATCTATACTGCTGCAGCAGGAATTTATGGCGTAGCATATACAGACGTCTTCCAATTCATAATAATATTCGTAGGAGTAATAACGTTAGCATGTGTAGCTCATGCAACAATAGGCTTAGATACTATAAAGACAGCTCTACCCCCAGAACACTGGAGCACCTTAGGATTGGATGGAGCATTATTCTTTATAACATTATTCATACTCTGGTGTGCTGACTTACCATTCAACTATGTAATACAAAGAATTTCATCTGCAAGAGCTAAGAAAGTAGTATTTATGGCTCCACTCTTTGGCGCTATATCATATCTCATTGCAGCATATCTAGGAGGCTTACTAGGGTCCTTTGCAGCATATAAGCTACCTGGACTTAAAGCAGCAGATGAAGCAGTAATCAGGCTTTCAATAGCATTACTACCACCAGTAGTAGCGGGTATCCTAGCTGCTGCATTAATAGCCGTAACAATGTCGTCGGCAGATACGTATTTAAACGCCCCAGCATCACTAATAGTCCATGACCTGATAAGACCATTTAAGCCTACATTAACAGATAGACAATTACTGAACCTTGCTAGATTAGTTACAATAATCTTAGCAATTATAGCTATGGTTTCAGGTCTATGGATTAGAGCAATAATTCCAGTACTAATAACATTCCTATACTTCACCGTAGCAGCCATACCACCATTTGTTGCGTCAGTGTTCTGGAAAGGCGCATCAGCTGAAGGAGCATTCTGGGGCATGCTAGTAGGAGGCATAGTAGGTGGAGGATTAAGATTCGCATATCTATTCAAGTTAACACCTCCAGGAACTTTATACTCAATACACTTACCAGCATGGCTGGGAATAGCAATATCTACAATAATACTAATAACATTCTCGTTAGCTAGACCTAAGCCTGGAGCTACTAGTATTGAAACAGCAAGTGGTACTAAGCTTAGTGAGTCGGTACAGAGGATAATCAGAGTTATGCCTTGGTAAAACCAAAGCTTTTTTTCCTAATTACTATTTTACTCAATTAATCTCACGTTTTGAGGAAAAAGTAAATAGGAACCAAATGTTAGAGGTGTTCTTGAGGTGGTTACTTAATGGATGCCATAGATAAATACTATAATAATGTCTTACACTTCATTAACAAGATCTACAAGGAAGAGAAAGAAAATATAGAGAAGGCTGCTCGCATACTAGCTAATGCAATAAAGGAGGATAGGTTAATCCATGTCTTTGGAACAGGCGGGCATTCTCATATGGGTGCTGAAGAGCTCTTCTACAGAGCAGGTGGATTAGTCCCCATAAATCCTATACTAGATCCAGGTATAATGCTTAGCTATGGTGGACCTAGATCTACAATCATAGAGAGAATACCTGAATATTGTTCAAAAGTTATGAAATTGTATGATATGAAGAAAGGGGATCCCATTATAATAGTTAATGCCTACGGAATAAATTCATGTACTATAGATGCAGCACTTGAAGCTAAGAGACGTGGATTAATAGTAATAGCCATCACATCACCTGAATTTTCTAAGAAAATTCCACCAGATCATCCAGCAAGACATCCGTCTAAAAAGAACCTCTATGAACTTGCTGATATAGTTATAGATTGTAAAATGCCCTTTGGAGACGCTGTTGTAGATATAGAAGGATTTCCACAGAAAGTAGCACCTATATCGACTATTCTAATATCCTTCGTCTTAAATGCCCTAGTTGCTAGAACTGTTGAAATATTATTAAAGGAAGGCATAACTCCTCCTGTATGGATGAGTGCAAATATTCCTGGAGGAGACGAGTTTAACAAGAAATGGATTGAAAAATATAGGAGTAGAATTAAGCTTATCTAGGTGATAAAAATATGGGCGAACCCAGAATTAACTTAGCATGGCTTTACGCTATAACTAAGTATGGTTATCCACCATCACTCAAGGATATATATAAAGCCATAGATGATGCAGTAAGATTAGGCTTTAAGGCCATAGAACTTGAAGTATATAAGGAAAACAATCTTCGGGAAATTGAAGAAAACAAGAAAGCATTAAAGGAGTTCATAGAAAGTAAGGGGTTAAAAGTAATAAACTTTGCAGGTATCTTTCCAGAAATAATTTCACCTGATGAAAAAATACGTGAAAAGGGTTTAGAATTCATTAGAAGAACAGCTGAACTAGCTACCTACTTCGAATCTCCAATGATTCAAACAGATACATTTACACCACCAGTAGAGTTTATTGGTGCTAGACCATATTCTACAGCAATAGTATTTGGTGAGAGATATAGAGTAAAAATACCCTTAGAGTTTTCCTGGAGAAGCTTTTGGAAAATGCTTGTTGATGTAATGAGGAAATGCGCTTCTATAGCTAAGGAATATGGATTAATATTCTCCATAGAACCTCGTATAGGCGAAACAATAAGTAATTCAGATGCTATGCTAAGACTAATTGATGAAGTAAACATGGATAATTTTGGAGCAGTACTCGATACAGGACACTTACATGCTGCCAAAGAGCTCATACCACTCTCGATTGAAAAACTTGGAGAAAAAATAGTGTACGTACATGTCTCTGATAATGATGGTAGAGACAACTATCATTGGGCACCAGGAAGAGGGACAATAGATTGGGAAGCAGTATTCGGAGGATTAAAGAAGTTCAATTACAAAGGCTATATCGCTATAGATGTAGGAGGACCTGACATAAAGGATAGACTTGATGAGGAGATCCTAGCGGCGAAGAAATTCGTTGAAGAAATGGGGGCTAAATATAACTTATGGTAATTCTTTTTTACCCTCAAGTATGATCTTGAAGTCTTTACAAGTTATATTTAAGACTACTTTTTCGCTCCCTAAATGCTTTACTTTATCTAAGCTTAACTCTATAGATCCTCTATGATAATAAACTTCTGAAAGCCATTCTGGGAGGTGGTGAGGGGCTGGAGGAACCATGAATAGCTTTGTTGCTTTCATTCTCCTTAAGTCTACCTCTACATCTGATGCAATACCTACTAAAGTGCCGTCAAGTGTGAAAATTTTCTTCCTGTAAATAAACCTAGATGATATATATTGAGGTATTGGAAGAAATTGAGTCTCTAGTATGAGAGCAGGAGTGCATATCATTAATGCTAATCCTAGCCAGAACATTACTTGACCATAAATAGTACCTATATTTATTATCCCTATACACAGGAGCAGTATTGTGATAGGAGCAAATAGAGTGGCAGCTATTAAGTCTCGAATCTTCATCCTTCTTTCCAAATCAAGTATAAATTTATTTGATTTTTTCAACATATTTAGGAGGCTCATAGAGATTTTTAGAGTAGGTTTTTGTCTCATGAGTATGATGTGTTCTATCGGTATTATGTATCTATTGAAGCCGCTCTTTAGTATGCTGATATATATTCTAGCTATTATAAAGTACTTCAACCCGTAAGTTCCTTTATCTATTATAATATCACAGATTTTTCCAATACTCCTTCCTGTAGAATCTATAATCCTTGTTCCTATAAGTTCAAGAGCTGTAATTTTCATCTCCATACGTATGTAGCGCTGAATTAGCATAATAAGCTACCATCCCGGTGCTATAGATAAATTAGTAGTCCTAGTTAGAGTAAGGTGCTTTACTTTAATTGAATTCTTCTTGACCTCAAGTTCGTAGCTATAGTAAAAATTACTTTATTCATAAAGTAGCTTTGACTGCTACATTAATAAACTATCTTTAAGTCTAGCCTCTTGATTATAGACTCTATCTTCATCCTTATTTCAGGTAATTCAGGTCTTAATGGAGGCCTTACGCAGGGTTTAATAGGTGCACCTATGATTTCTAATGAAGCCTTAATAGCTGCCGGAATAGAAGTTGCTATATCGTATATTTGTACTAATTTCAAAATCTTCTTAAACCCCTCATAAGCCTTATATAGATCTCCCTTAACCCAAGCATTATATGTTGCTACATGTATTTGAGGTGCAACATTAGCAAGAGCCATTACACCGCCATCACCACCCATCATTAAAGCAGGTAGTAGATAATCATCAAAGCCTACCAATACTGAAAAATCCTTTCTAATTGATTTAACTTCATGAATTAATCTTCTTATATATGCTATGCTATCGTAAGTTACCTTAGCACCAATAATATTACTATATTCTTTGGCAAGTTCTGCATATAATTCAATAGGGATATTAATTCCTGTCATAGCTGGGATATTGTATATTATTATCGGTAATTCTATTCTCTCAGCAACTTTACTGAAATGCTATCTAAGCTCATCTCTACTAATTTTAAAGAAGAATGGAGGAGTAATAACTATACCAACAGCTCCTAAATCCATTACCTTTCTTCCAATTTCAATTGAATGATTAGTGCAATTATAACTAATTCCAGGAATTATGTTAACTGTATTCTTAGCTTCCTCTATGACGGCTTTAACTAACTCGATACATTCTTCAGCTCTTAAATGGGCGAACTCTCCTGTAGTAGAACACGGAAATACGCCATGAACTCCACGGCTAACTTGGTATCTTACAAGTCATCTAACAGCTTCAAAGTCTATTGAATAATCTCTATTAAACGGGGTTACAAAAGGTACTATATCACCATGAAATTTAGGCTTAACCATAGATTAAACACCACCCCTAGTAATTACCTTAAGGTATCTCTATTCTTTAATCCATAATTAAACATAATTATAAGATCGATATTCCTTGATACACTTGATACATTAGCACATAAAGTGGAATATATTAAGACGATGCAAAGAGCTACTTGATAGGTTCTACGATAACGGCAGTACCATAAGCTAAGATTTCTGATGCTCCAGACATTATAGTGGTTGTAGCAAACCTTACGCCTATAACAGCGTTTGCACCCATTTTCTTCGCTTTTTCAATCATTCTCTTTAATGCTTCATCTCTAGCCTGAGCAAGAAGTTCAGTATATTCTTTAATTTCCCCACCCGCTATATTTCTTAAAGCTGCTAAGAAGTCTCGTCCCAGATGCCTAGCACGAACAACACTTCCACTTACAATACCTAAGACCTTTTTAATTCTATATCCAGGTAAGTCTTCTGTTGTAGATATTATAATTTCATCACTCAACATCGTCAACCATATAACTATACTATTAAGTAAACCTAATAAGCACTATGCTTATTTCATGAAGGTATATTCTTCCTTACATATATCATAATAGGTACTATCATCATTAAGACCAGTAAAGCTATAATACATTCAGTAATCCACGGGTTACCCAACATAAGCATAGTAAATACACCGACAACATTTAACAATACATGTAAGAAGATAGCAATTAAGAGCAATAACTTAAACCTTCTAACTATGGCTACTAATAAGAGAAGAGTCATGCTTAAATGGAATACTATGGCAATATTCCTTTCTATAGCACCTGGTATAAAAGCTGTCCATTCATAACCTCTAGTTATAGAGGCTACTGGTACTTGTAGAGCATATATGATGACTGCTTCAGTTAAGCCCCATCCAAGTCCTATGGATATACTTGAACGTAGATCTATTTTCCTCAAGTTCTTATACCATGTTATAAAATACCTTATAGATTCTTCAAAAACACCAGCCATAATAGATGACATGACAATTCCATGAAAGCCAAGGTTTTGGAAGTATGCTAATATTGGTGCTCTAATTAATAGTGCAATAAACCATCCTGAACCACCTAGAATAGCGCTCAGCCAATAGTTGAAGCTAGTTCTACATAATATGATTAAAGCTATAAGGCAAGGTATTAAAGCTATCATGATTGGTATTATTATAGTAGGATCCACTCTAAGCCCTATAACATTTAACTTACAGCTATCTTAATACGTTAATAGAGCATGCTAGGTGAATCGACGGTATGACTGAAAGTAGATACATAATGTATAGTATACTAGCTGGGATAATAGCTGGCATTATTACTGGTATAGTACTATTCATTAAGATGAGCAATGTCTTTAATGACTTTATCTATGAGTTAACATTTCATCAACTAGTATCTGGAGGATTATCCGAGGAAGAAGCCACCTATATTGCTAGAACGACAACACTAAGGCTAGCTGGGTTAATGAATTGGCTACTACTTATAGGTCCTATAATAAACATGTTGCTTTTAGGAGCACTCTTAGGGGTTCTTTTAGATATTCTCATAAAGAAAGTTAACTTAAGACCTTGGTTAGCCTCTATAGTAGTAGGCTTAATCTTTATAACATTACTTCGACTACTACCCCTATACCTCATAGGTAAATTCTATGATAAATGGCTTATAAATACCATGTTCAAGTATATAGGATTACACCTAATACTGATGCCATCTATAATCTACACAATAATGTTAGTTCTATTCAACACAATAAAGGGTCCATGGACAAGAGTTGCCGAGGCTAAACCAGAGATATATTAAGTCAACTCACAATATCCAAAATAGGCCCTAAGATAATCCACTTTTATAACAACCTGATAGATATTCACGCTAAAGCATGTTTAAGGTTTATGGAATTTGGTGCGGGGGGTGGGATTTGAACCCACGCAGGCCTACGCCATCGGGTCCTAAGCCCGACCCCTTTGTCCTGGCTCGGGCACCCCCGCACGTACCATATATTCCTAAGATGTGTGGGTCTTTAAAGCTTAAGCTTATTGGAAGTAATTTATGTTAAGGCTTATTTAGTTTGTTTTGGTTATAGTGTTTGGGGTTACATATGCTTGTTAAGGTAAGTGAAAAAGCTGATGTAGGTATTATTGGTGGTAGTGGTCTTTATGATCCAGGTATTTTTGAAGAAGCTAGGGAGATTAAGGTCTATACACCATATGGGGAGCCTAGTGATATGATTATTATAGGTAAGGTTGGTGATAAGAGGGTTGCATTCTTACCTAGGCATGGTAGAAGGCATAGAATTCCACCACATAAGATAAATTATAAAGCTAACATATGGGCGCTTAAATCTCTTGGAGTTAAATGGGTTATTGCTGTTAGTGCTGTTGGTAGTCTTCGTATGGATTATAAACCTGGAGACTTCGTTGTCCCAGATCAGTTCATCGACATGACTAAGAGGAGAGACTACAGCTTCTTTGATGGACATACAGTTGCTCATGTAAGTGTTGCTGATCCATTCTGTGAGCATCTTAGAAGGATAATAATCGATGCAGCTAAGGAGCTTAATATAACAATACATCCTAGAGGAACATACATATGTATTGAAGGACCAAGATTTTCAACTAGAGCTGAAAGTAGGGTCTGGAAAGAAGTGTTTAAGGCAGATATTATTGGTATGACTCTTGTACCTGAAGTAGTTCTTGCATGTGAAGCTGAGTTATGTTATGCAACTATAGCCATGATCACAGACTACGATGTATGGGCTGAAAGACCTGTAACAGCTCATGAAGTTGAAAGAGTTATGAAAGAGAACATTGAAAAAGCAAAGAGATTACTATACCACATAATTCCTAAATTACCTGAAGAACCTGAAAAAGAACTTTGCAGTTGCTGTGAAGCATTAAGGTATGCAGTGCTATGAACATAAGTGAGCTAATAGACAAGTTCAAGAAGATAGAAGAACAAGTTGCTGAATATAGGACAAGGGTAGAGGACTTCATAAAAAATACTCAAAGAATAGCACTAGTCTATGGTGGAAGCGGTATAATATCTTCAAGCATAGCTTATTGGTATTTTAAATTACTAAGACCTGAAGTAGCTACATTCATGTATAGTATCGATGAGTTCATTTACCATGTAGCTCCATATATGCAGTTTAAACCTGATGTACTAGGAGTATTTGGTGAAGGTCAAGACAATAATATTATAAGGCTAAGAGATATAGGTGAAAGTTTAGGATTAAACTATCTCATACTTTCACCCGAAATACATCAAAATGTAAAGTCTAGGATTAGGAGTGAAAATATAGTAATATTTAATGCCATGAATAATACTCTATGCATGAGCTTACTACTAGCTAAAGCAATAACAAGTACAATAACCCTTCATAAAACTCTCAGAGCTAAGAGGCTCATTAGCGAAGTAAAAGACTTTAGTATCATAGCACAAGAGCTGTACGATAAGTATAAAGAAGTAATAGAAGATGTAGAAAGGCTTATCTATACAACAAAGAATATACTAGTAACTTATACACCAACAATGCTTCCTCCAGCTTATAGCCTATTCTATGACCTAAGATTAAAGGGTTTAGACGCAAATGTAATTAACATTACATTAGCATTACAATTGGCTCAAGAACATAGTCAACCAGGTATAGGTTTGATAGTATTTTCAACTGACGTGGAATCTCATTTAGTTAATGAACTATTATTTAAAGCTAGAGCTAGGGGATATAAGGTAGTGGATATTCGATTAAAAACAGACCCGTTAACAGCACCGATTTACGGATTATTTCTTTCAAATATTATAGTTGAATCTTTACCTAGGTAAATAATGCTAACACGTAGAAAACTAAACCTACGATACACGAAATGAATGTCAAGATAACATATGTAATATATATTTCTATTTCCTTAATTTTTCCATTAAGTGCTACTATATGTGGTAATGTTATTGGTGCCTTGAAATCAGTATTTACTTCGATAAAGCCATCATCTCGTACTACAACAGGTCTTCTTTGAATCTCCCTTCTCTCCTTAAATCCTCCAATACTTATCAATATATTTAATGCATTAAGTATATGCGGGGTTAAAGCTATTATTAATAAGACTTCTGTTCTAGAATATATGGCTATTAATGAAAGTATTGATCCTAATGTAAAGCTACCTACATCGCCATTAAAAACTTTAGCTGGATAAAGGTTATATGGAACATATCCTATCAGTACTGCTATTGTTATTAGTGAAAGCATGAATCCCGTTAAATCACACAATCCCTTTAAATAAGCTAAGAAAGATGCTGTAGCCAGAGTTATAGCTATTAATAGGGCTGTTGAAGGTAATATGCCATTATGTGTATCGGCCATATTCATGACATTAACGGCTATGGAGATAGCTAATGGAAGGAGGATTAGGTATACGATTGTTATTCTTAAGCTCCCCACAAATGGTAGTATTGGTCTAGGAGTATATTGTGAAAATACTATTAATGGTATTGATGAAATTGCTGGTATTATTACCTTAAGCTTAGCAGGGAGTACGAATAGGTCATCAAATAAGCCTGTAGTACCATTAAAGCCTACTACTAATATAAATACTAGTATTTTTGATGGATCAATATCTTTAATTAGTACTAGAGGTATCGGAGAAGTTAAAGCTAATATTAAAATAGTTAAACCACAACCTTCAGGTATATAGGGCTTCCATGGTTTATGAACATCTCTTCCCTTAATACCTTTTTTTAGATTATATTTGCTAATATATCTAGTCAAATAGCTACTTAAGAATGGAAGACAGATGACTTCCGCCAACGCTATTAGCGCTGTTAGCAGGTCATTCAACTTACCTAACCTCTAAATCACGTTTATGCCAAGAAATATATTTTTTGATTACATAAAGACATTTAGGGATAAGTGTGGTCAACGTAGCAATACTACATGAATCACCGAAACCTACATGGACATCGAGACAGCTTATAGAGGCATTTACAGAACTTGGAGCTCGAGTATACTATATGAGAGCTTCAAAGCTTTCAGGAATTGTTGGAGATCGAGAAATTAAAGTAGTATATGCAAGTAGATTAATTGATCTCGACGCAATTATTGTTAGAAACCTAGGCTTTTTAATATCAACTGAACAGCTATTAAAGAGAATAAGTATTTTACAACAGCTCGAAGATGAGGGTGTACTCGTAATTAATCCTTCTAAGAGCTTACTCATAGCAAGAGACAAGTATACAAGTATAAGAATACTTAAAAAAGCAGGCATACCTGTACCCGAGACAATTATTACTGAAGACATCCGTGTAGCTATGAAGTATGTTAGAGAATGGAGGATCGTAGTTATTAAGCCCCTAATGGGTAGCCTAGGTTTGGGATCGATAAAGGTCGATGATCCTGACGTAGCTTATAGGATTATAAGGACGTTGTTAAGCCAAAATCAACCCATATATCTTCAGAAATATGTTGAGAAACCTGGAAGGGACATTAGAGTGTTCACAGTTGGTTTAAGGGTTTTGGCAGCAGCTTATCGAATAGCACCTCCAGGTCAGTGGAAGACTAATGTAGCTTTAGGTGCTAAAACTGAACCTGCAGAAGTGAGTAAGGATCTAGAAGACATCGCTATTAAAGTTGTAAAGGCGTTGAAGTTAGAGTATGCTGGTATTGATATAGCTGAGTCTCCATCAGGTTACATAGTATTTGAAGCCAACGCAGCTCCGCTATGGCGTGGCTTAATGAATGCTACCGGAATTAATCCTGCTAAAGCTGTAGCTAAACATGTATTAAACTTAATAAAGAGATAACCCCACATTAAGTTACGGGATGAAGAGTAGCAAACCGTATGAAGTTTAGATGATTGAGAGCTCTCAAGCTGACCTCAATCATATCAGTGATATAGGTACATTCTTTTCTTCCTTAATAACTCTTAAAACAAATACAGTATTAGTATCACTAACTCCTTCAACATTGCCGATGGTGTCGATGATTGATGCTAATTCTTCCTGATTTTTTGCAATAACTTTAACTAGACCTGAAAACTCACCTGTAATTTCATATACTTCAAGCACGTTTGGTATTTCACTAATCTTCTTTAAAACCTCAACGTATCTTCCAGGAAGGGTCTTAACCATGATGAATGCTAGTACCTTAAAACCCACTTTACTTCTATCGATATCAGCATGGAATCCCTTTAAAATTCCATGCTCCATAAGCTTCTTAACTCTAAGGTATATCGTAGATTCGCTAACCTTTAACTGATAAGCTATTTTGCTATATGGTGTACGTGCATCCTTTACCAGCATTTCAAGTATTTTCTTATCTATAGAATCAAGGATCATCATATCCTACCTAACATATTTAGTCATTTGGTTAACTTATTAAAGTTTGGGAATTAAATTAGTCTATGGAGGAAGGCCCTTGAAGTCTAGATTATTTGAGCAGGTATTTCTTGAAGCTCTTAGAGCTAGTCGAATTCTTAGAGGTGTAGTACATAAGACGCCACTTGACTACTCAACAACATTCTCCAGGCTAACAGGTGGAAGAATATACTTAAAGCTTGAAAATTTACAGAAAACAGGCGCCTTTAAGGTCCGAGGAGCATATTATAAGATATACAAGCTTCCTGAAGATAAGAAAAAGAAGGGTGTTGTTACAGCATCTGCAGGTAATCATGCTCAAGGAGTTGCTTTTGCAGCTAGTCAGTACGGTATACCTGCAACTATAGTTATGCCAATAACAGCTCCAGCAAGTAAGGTATTAGCAACAAAAAATTATGAGGCAAACGTTGTCCTACATGGATCTATTTATGATGAAGCATATAAAAAGGCCTTGGAAATTGCTGAAAAAACAGGTGCAACATTCATACATCCATTTGATGACCTAGATGTAATAGCTGGTCAAGGATCAATAGCTGTTGAAATATTAGAAGACCTTAAGGATATCGACATAGTCGTTGTACCTATAGGTGGTGGGGGTTTAATTTCAGGTATAGCTTCTGTTATGAGGAATCTTCTTGGAGATTCTGTTAAAATTATAGGTGTAGAACCTGAAGCAGCACCAAAAATGAAGAAGTCTATTGAAGCAGGAAAAATAGTTGAAATACCTGTCAGGTCAACTATAGCTGATGGGCTTGTCACTAAGAGACCTGGTAACTTAACCTTTCAATTAGTATCTGAATGCGTAGATGATATAATAACGGTAACAGATAGTGAAGTAGCCCATGCAATATTCATGTTGTTGGAAAGAGGTAAAACACTAGCTGAAGGAGCAGGTGCAGCCGCATTAGCAGCTGTTTTGTCAGGCAAAATTAATGTAGAGAATAAAAATGTTGTAGTAATTATTAGTGGTGGTAATATAGATTTAACACTACTTTCAAGGATAGTAAATAGAGAACTTGTTAGAGAGAAGAGAATAATGATAATAAAAGGTGAGTTACCCGATAAGCCCGGTCAATTAAAGGAAGTTCTAGGGATTCTTGCTAAAGCTAGGGTAAATATACTCGAGGTAATGCATAATAGATATGATCCAATGCTCGAACCTGGATGGGCTAGAGTAGAACTCATAGTTGAAGTACCTAATCCCGACCTTATTAATGAGCTTTTATCTCAACTTAAAAGTTATGGATATATGTTTAGAGTTGAGGAGTAAAACGTGGTGTTAAGGGTATTTACAGTAGTTATAGACATAGTAATTGAAGATGTAGCTAGGATTAAGCAGGTTATTACGGAGCTATTAAATAAACTAAATGAGCTTTGTATAGAGAAATCAAATATTGGTGGTAGTGTAGTTTTAGCAACAGATACAACACTAATTGAAATAACTATCCCAGTACCAAGTATAGAACCAAGACTTGGAGTACCATATATTCCAAAACATATAGTAAGAGTTAGAATTTCGTCCACGACACCAATAGAGATAGTAAGAGCTTGTAGAATAATAGATGAAGTATGTAAAAAAATTCCTGGAGTAAGAGCTTCATTAACTGAAAAAGGATAGGGGGTTCATATCCATGAGTGAAGTACTTATTCTAGCTACAGCTGACGTTCATAGTCCGGAATACCTAAACTTATACGTATCATCTATTGCTAAGGTTAAGGAAAAACCAGATTTAATATTATGGGTTGGAGATATGGTTAAGAGGGGTAGAGTAGATGCACTAAGACCTGTTCTAGAATACACAAGAAAATTCCTTAAGGATATACCCATATATTCCATATTTGGTAATGAGGAATACCTAGGCCTTGAAGATAAGTTTAAGAAGATGTATCCTGATGTAAATTGGATAGACAACGAATATGTAATTGTAGAGATTAAGAATAAACCTAAGTTAGCGATAATTGGAACAAGAGGAGCATTAGATAGGTTAACTACATGGCAAAGATCTCATAGACCCGAGTTAGCTAAGGTCTACCGTGAACTCCCAAAACTCATAGGAAAGTTGGTAAAAGAAGCTCGTAATAAGGCAGATATAGTAATAGTAGTATCGCACTATACAATAGGTTTTAAGACGTGTATTGGCGAACCCCGCATGATATGGCCTGAACTTGGAAGTAAGGCTATGGAGGAAGCGATCAAGAAGTTTAAACCCGATGCAGTAATTCACGGTCATGCACATAAATCTAGGGTACTTGAATCAAAAATAAATAGTATACCTATATATAATGTAAGTATTGTTGCTAGAAAGGGAGTAGCATTATTAAGGCTGGGAAGAAAGCCTATGGGGTTAGAGAGATATCTAAAACTGGGGTAGGATGGTAGGTTTGTTCCTACCAGCTGGCGATGAAAACATAATTAGAAGAAGACCGATAGTAAATTACATGATCATAGCATTGAATATAATAATATTCCTCACATTATACTTTAATCCTCAATTAGTAGGAGCTAAGAGTTATGATGAAGTAATTTGGAATCTTGGATTTAAACCATACTATATATTATCATTAAGTAATCTATGGACTATATTTGTTGCAATGTTTATTCATGCCGATTTCATTCATTTATTTGGCAATATGTGGTTTCTCTACATTTTTGGAGATAATATAGAGTCGTCTATGGGTCATTTAAGATATCTGGTCTTCTACATACTATCAGGTATAGGGGCTGTAATATTCCATGTAATGAGTGTAGCCTTAATACCTAAAGAGGCATTGCTAAATAGAGGGTTTGAGGTATTTAATCCATGGATGGTACCAGCTGTAGGTGCTAGCGGAGCCATAAGCGGCGTTCTTGGATCATACTTTCTACTATATCCAAGAGCTAGGGTGAGAGTCCTCTGGTTTATATGGTGGTATCCAGTGATATGGGTATTGCCGGCAGCTATATACATTGGATTTTGGTTTATATTCCAGTTAATAATGGGTATATGGACCCTTACAGGCATCCCAACAGGAGTTGCATATTGGGCGCATATTGGGGGATTCCTTACAGGGTTGGCCTTAACCCCTATATTCCTAGATAAAGAATTTATTAGGAGAGTAAGGATGGCCTTATGGTATAGAGGAATAGAATATGGAGAACACGAATGGTACTACTAACAAATATCGTAAATTCATGACGATGATAAAGTTTCTAAGGAATGAACTTTTAAATTATGAAAAATACTATAGCAATGATGTATTAAATAGTGAGGGGAGGAAGATTTTTGAACAAATAGCACGTATATGCATAATCTGCAATTTTCCTATGAAGAGTATGATAGGTAAGGTTCGAAGAAAACCTACCTATGAAAATGTATTAAAATTCCTAAGCGCATTAGATGATGCAATTCGACAATTGTCGGAGTAGAAAAGTGCACACCCTTATTAATACTGCTAGATCTAAGTAACACGGTTGGAGATCCAAATGTTAGCACTTAAAATAAGAAAGCATATACACAAACCTAAGTCCAAAGTAAAGAGAGAGGTAAAGTTATCTGCACGAGACATAGAGGAAATAGAATTATACTTTGCATTAACAGCCTATTGTGGTAGATAAAGCCTTACTTTATTTAGGCTCCAATATAAGCGGAAAGCCCTTCATCTTCATTGATGGTTACCATAATTAACCTCCTAAGGATCATTAAACAATATACAGTAACTTCTACCAATTTCTAATAATGTAATATAATTCAAAGGGTGAGCTCTTGGAAATAAAACTTAAACCCATTGGAATAGTACATGTAAGGTACAGTGATGAGGAAATTAAATCCTCATTAAAGGGGGTTGAAGGAATAGTAGAGATTTTTCCTGAATATGAAGAGGGGCTTAAAGGTATTGACGGGTTCAGCCATATAATACTCATTGCCTACCTCCATAAAGTTCCTGAAGAACATAGGAAAACGTTAATAATAAGATTTAGAAGATTTCTTAGATTTGGGTTTAAGCTTAAGGAACTACCTATGGTTGGTGTATTTGCAAGTGATTCACCTGTTAGACCAAACCCCATAGCATTAACCATAGTAGAGTTAATTAAAAGAAAAGGTAGGATACTATATGTTAAAGGATTAGATCTTTTCGATAAAACGCCAATAATAGATGTAAAACCATATACTCCCAGTAGAATAATTGAAAATATAAGGTTACCTAAATGGTATATTAATTTCATGAAGAAGGTTAAAGAACGACTAGGGTTAGATTTTATTTAAATAGGTATCTTTATCGAGGAAATAATTACTGCTGGAATGAGCATGTAGAAGTACTTCATATATAGTAGTTTATTCTTCCTTAACTCCTTGTCTATGTTAAAGAGTATCCTCTGACCTTTACCTGTTAAAGCTAAACCTTGATTAATACTCTCCTTAAGTAATCTCTTAATGTTATCTGGTAAAGTACCATTTTCCATGATTAATTCAATATATGCTTTTACAACAGCATTATTTATATCCCTACATCTTTCGTATTCTTTAATAATAGTCTTAGCAATATCAATAACCTTATCATTACCTGGGATCATTACTTCTAGTTGAGGTATTTTATCAATTAAAGCTCTTAAACCATCGCTTAAATTAAGTCCTTCGAGTTCAATATATTTAACTGTAAATCCCTTAACTTCAAGATCTTCAACTATGTCCCCGTGTCCTACAGCTCTTAACCCATCAATGAAGTTTATTAAATCAACATCACGACTACTTTGGATAATTCTATCAGAAACATATTTTACATCAGATATAGACTCCTTTCCTTCATCAATAACATAGGATAGGGCGGTGGATAGTATTGTAGTATATATAATTACATCAATTAATGGGGGTTTACCTATGCTTATATATGCTTCTTTAAGTGCTGATGATAGTAGCTGGCCAATACCTAGATCTGGATAACCAATAACACCCTTATGAAGCTTTATTCCCAGAGAGGCAGCTTCATATATTTTATTAATAATGCCATAGACGGTTCTCAAGATTGTTTCTGGTTCTCTATCAAGTGTCAGTCTATGTGGAACACCTGGTTTAATGTAAGAAAATGAAGCAGTATATACACCCTGGAGTACATTTCTTAAAGTCTTAAATATGGTAGACAATGTAAACCCCCATACCCTTTATAAATCTTCATGTTAAGTACAATAAAAACATTTGGTGACAATATATAAACATACAATATCATGTAGCTAGAGTAAATGGATTGCAAAGGAACTCTATACTGCTTACATTACTGTCTTTAGTCGTGTACATGGTGATTTTCATAGTGTTGAAACTTGATGCCATCATAGCATTTATTATAGCGTCGATGTTAGTACTTGCAATAACGTTTCTTAGTAATTACAAAATAGTAATTAGTAAAAGGGAAGGTAATTATCCTACAATGGTGGCGGTAAATATAGGGGGTTGTCTTATACCATTAATTGTGGGCATTGTATTAGTAGCTACATATACTAAGAATTTAAGCTCATTAGCTATCTTATTAACGAGCCTTCTAGTGTCTATATTAATAGCATACAAGTTATCCATAGTAGTAATCAGCAAGGGTACATACATAGAGTTAATGCTGCAGTCACTAGCTTCTTCAACAGTTATTGTAGCATTATCAGAAGTCATCAACTTAGGTCTATGTACAGCCATAGCTATTTCATACTTCACAGGAATTCTATGCACACTAGTTGGTGCAGACTTACTAAACCTAATAAAAATAAAGGATATACCTGAACTAAGTAAAGACTCGATAATGACTATTGGTGGAAAGGGAATATTTGATGCAATACACTTATCAGGATTATCTACATCTATTTTAACATTAATATTATGGCATCTACCTTAAGAATAAATATAAGCCTTCACATTAAATACTCTTAATTAGAGGGCTTAGACACTCCCGTTAAAAGGGAGAGGATGAAAAAGCCCCTCCCGGCCTTCAACACAAACTCTAACTCTATCACCTTATTTATACTAAACCTTAAATACTCCAATACCTGAAAAATCACTATAAGAGTAATGAAGATTCCTGCTATTGAGGTCTTATAAAAATGGACAGTAAGGAAATTAAAAAATACGTATATGAGTTTGAAGAAGCTGATTGGAGAAATAAGAAACTCTTTGGAGGAAAAGGTTCGAGCTTAATACAAATGACTCAATTAGGACTACCAGTACCACCAGGATTCATAATAACGACTGAGGCATGTAGAGAATTCTATGCACCAGCCAAAGAAGAACTAGATAGACTTGTAAAGGAGCTTGAAAGACAACCACCACCAGAAATTAGAGACAAAATAATCAAGAGAATATGGGAAATAATTGATGAATTGAGATTACCTGAAGGACTTGAAGAACAAGTTAAAAAGTATCTACAAAGACTTGAACGGAAAACGGGCAAGAAATTCGGTGATCCAAGTAACCCATTATTAGTATCAGTTAGAAGTGGAGCAGCAGTTTCAATGCCGGGAATGATGGATACTGTCCTCAACCTAGGCTTAAACGATATAACTGTACAGGGATTAGCTAAGCTAACTAATAATGAATGGTTTGCTTATGATGCTTATCGTAGATTTCTACAAATGTATGGTAGAATAGTGCTTGGAGTTAAAGATGAATTATTTGATAAGGCTTGGGAAGAAATAAAGCATAAATATGGTGCTAGAGAAGATCCTGATGTACCTGTTGAAGGATTGAAGGAAGCTGTAGAGAAGTTTAAGGAAATTATACGTAAGGAGGCTGGTGGATTTCCGCAAGATCCATGGCAACAATTAATAACAGCAATTAAAGCCGTATTTAGATCGTGGATGAATCCAAGAGCAATATTCTATAGAATAATGAATAATATTACACCAGATATAGCTGATTGTACAGCAGTTAATATTGTTACAATGGTCTTTGGAAACATGGGCTGGGACTCAGGTACGGGTGTAGCATTCTCAAGAGATCCAGCAACAGGTGAAAACAAGCTCTATGGAGAATTCCTACCAAATGCTCAAGGAGAAGACGTTGTAGCTGGTATAAGAACACCAATGAATATTGAGGAATTCCGGAAGAAGTTCCCAGAACTCTATGAACAATTATATAAAGCTGCTAAGATACTAGAGAAGCTAAACAAGGATGTACAAGACATTGAATTCACAGTTGAAAGAGGAAAGCTATACTTCTTACAAACACGTAATGCAAAAATGACCCCATTAGCTAGAGTTAAAACAGCTGTAGAAATGGCTAAGGAAGGAATCCTAACAAAGGATGAAGCACTATTAAAGGTATCGCCTGAGCATGTACTTCAATTACTATATCCAAGAATAGATCCTAAAGCAAAAGCGGTACCAGTTGCTAGAGGATTACCTGCATCACCAGGTGCAGTATCGGGTCAAGTAGTATTTGATCCAGATAGAGCAGTTGAATGGGCTAGACAGGGAAAGAAAGTAATTCTCGTTAGAATTGAAACAAAGCCTGACGACGTACACGGATTCTATGCATCAGTAGGTATACTTACAAGTAGAGGAGGAATGACAAGCCACGCAGCAGTCGTAGCAAGAGCTATAGGTAAGCCAAGCGTTGTAGGAGCTGAAGACATAGTAATAGATTATGAAAAGAGAGTATTCACTATTAAAGGTAAAGACATAGTTGTTAAGGAAGGAGGCTGGATAACAATAGATGGAAATACAGGTAATGTATACGTAGGTCAAATACCAACAATACAGCCAGAAATAATACCAGAATTAGATGAACTAATGAAGTGGGCAGACGAAATACGTAGACTAGGTGTTAGAACGAATGCAGATGTACCAGAAGATGCCACAATAGCTAGGAAGTTTGGAGCTGAAGGTATAGGACTACTAAGAATTGAGAGAATGTTTAGAAAACCAGAAAGACTAGAACTTCTAAGAAGAGTAATTCTCGCTGAAACGAGAGAAGAAAGAGTAAAGTCTCTAGAAAAACTTGTAGAGCTAATTAAACCGGACTTTAAAGAAATGCTAGCAATAATGGATGGATTACCAGTAGTAATAAGATTAATTGATCCACCACTACACGAATTCCTACCAGATCCAGAAGAAATACTTAAAGAAATCTATGAGCTAAGAATGAAAAGTGCACCTAAAGAAGAAATAGAGAAATTAGAAAAACTATACAAGAGAGTTAAGGTACTTAAGGAAGCAAATCCAATGATGGGTCATCGTGGAGTTAGAGTTGGAGTAACATATCCAGAAATATACCAGTACCTTGCAAAGGCTATGACTGAAGCAGCAGTTGAGTTAATTAAGGAAGGTAAACATCCACACCTAGAAATAATGATACCACAAGTAGCTGAAGCAAATGAGATAAAGTACGTTAAGAAACACGCAATAATACCAGCATTACAAGAGGTAGCTAAAGCTCATGGATTTGAACTAGTAGAAAAGGATGCACCAGGTGTTTATGCGTTTAGGACAAAAGATGGCAAGGAATACGAGATAAAGATTGGAACAATGATAGAAACTGTAAGAGCATGCCTAGTAGCAGATGAAATAGCTAAAGAAGTAGCATTCTTCAGCTTTGGTACAAACGACCTAACGCAAGGAACATTCAGCTTTAGCAGAGATGACGTAGAAAATAAGTTCATGCCACAATACCTAGAACTAGAAATACTACCATATAACCCATTCCAAATACTAGACTTTAAAGGAGTAGGAAAACTAATAGAAATAGGAGTAAAGCTAGGAAGACAAGCAAATCCGAAACTAGAAATAGGAATTTGTGGAGAACACGGTGGAGAGCCTAAGAGCATAGAGTTCCTACATAAAGCAGGTCTAGACTATGTAAGTGCATCACCATTTAGAGTACTAATAGCTAGACTTGCAGCTGCTCAAGCAGCAATAAAGGAGAAAATGGGTAAATTATAGCTTATAACAAGTCTGCAAATATTTTTTCATATTAATCCTCTACCATAATTTAAGCTATTTATAAGAAGTATCGAGATTAAATAATCGGTGCTAGTGTATTGAGCCTTAAATTTAACTGGATTACACCAACGAAGATTTACTTTGGGCAAGGCTCAATAAATAAATTAGGAGACGAAGCTTCTAAACTAGGCTCAAAAGCATTAATAATAACAAGTAAAGGATGGACTACAAAAAGAAGAATATTCTTTGATGAATTAGCTAAGAACTTAACTATAAAGTATGAAATATACGACGAGGTAAAAACAAACCCTACAACTAATGTCGTTGATAAAATAGTATCACATTTTGAAGGTAAAGGAGTAGACCTCGTGATAGGATTTGGTGGTGGAAGTTCAATCGATGTAGCTAAGGCGGTAGCCTTAATCATTGCAAGCGGAGGTTCATCTAAAGAATACTTATTTAAAATTAAAGAACCTAAAGATTCATTACCAATAATAGCCATCCCCACAACGCATGGAACAGGTAGTGAAGTTGATAAATACGCCGTACTAACAGATCCTGAAACACATGCAAAAGCGCCGATAATATCAACATTAATATATCCTAAAGTTACAATAGTAGAACCAAAATTTGCTACTACAATACCTCAACTATTAACGATATCTACAACAATTGATGCCCTATCCCATGCATTAGAATCATACATAAGTAGGCATGCAAATATCTTCTCAAGAATGTATGCACGTGAAGCAATACACATTATATATAATTACCTACCTAAAGTAATTAAAGATCCAAGTAACATTGAGATTAGAGGTAAACTTCTTTGGTCTAGCCTCTGCGCAGGCATAGCAATAGACCAATCAAGAGCAGGACTATTACATGCTCTTGAACATCCTCTTAGTTCATATTACAATATACATCATGGATTAGGATTGTACATACTATTTATACCGTGGTTAGAATATACGTTAGATTATGGGGTTAGGGAATTCGCAGAAATAGCTAGATTAATAAATCCGAAGTTGTATGAGGTAGAGGATTACAGAGCAGCAAAAGAATTCCTAAACATAACTAAGAAATTCTTTCAGCAATTGGAAATAAAGGTAAAGTTAAGCGATTATGGAGTAAGGGAGGAAGATCTGCCAACATTAGCTAACAATGCAGTAAAATACCTAAAGCCTCTAGTTGAAAATAATCCTAGAAAACCTTCGAGTATAGATGAATTAATAAATATCTATAGGAAAGCTCTCTAAACTAGTAAACTAAGTATAGAGATCGAATGTGATAATGATGAGAATGCTCTTAATACATGCAGAAGAATTTTCATTTAATGTAAAGGAAAAAGCCATCAAGGATGCGGAACCCTTAGATGCAGAACTTGTTTCAAATAAAGCTAGCTTAAACAACGTGCTCGTAGCATTTATTACAGTAGAGAGAGCTGATGAAAACAATCCCATCGAGATAGCTAAGTTAGCAGTAGATAACATTGAGGAAGTCTATAAGAAGGTTAATGCTAAAAGCATAGTGGTGTATCCTTATGCTCATCTTTCATCAGATTTAGCGCTTCCAGATAAAGCTATAGAAATATTAAGAAATATTGCTAAGGAAATTAAGAATCGAGGCTATAAGGTTGTTAAAGCACCTTTTGGCTGGTATAAAGAATTTAAGCTAAAATGCTATGGGCATCCCCTATCAGAGCTCTCGAGAGAAATAAAGCCTACAGAGGCCATTCGTAAGGCAAAGGTCCAGGTAAAGTATTATATATTAACGCCTGATGGAAGACTCTACAAACCAGAAGAATATGAATTTAAGTCAGATGAAGAGGAATTTAAGGCTGTTGTAGAGAAGGAGGCATTAAAGAAGGAGCTTCCAGGAGGAGAAAAGCCAAGAGTAGTAGATTATTGTAGAAAATTTGGATTTGAATGGGAGCCTTTCTCCGATGTTGGACATATGAGGTACGGTCCGCATGCTACGATTATCACTGAGCTAGTAGCAGAATATGCATGGATTGTTGCTAAAAGTCTAGGAATACCAATACTTAAAGTTAAAGGAACAAATATGTTTGATCTATCAATAAAAGCCGTAAGAGAGCATGCCGATCTATTTGGAGATAGACTCTATGAATTAAGAGTTGAAAAGAATAGATATGTTCTAAGATACGCTGCTTGTCATCAACAATTTGCCATGATTAAGGACTGGAGCTTAAGCTATAAACACTTACCATTTGGTATTCTTGAAGTAGCTGACAGCTATAGACTTGAGCAAAGAGGAGAACTACTACTATGTTTCAGGCTAAGAAAATTCCATATGCCAGATCTACATATTTTAACAAAAGACCTAGAAGAAGCTATGAAGATGTGTATAAAGGTCCAGGAAAAAATACATGAAGAAGCACATAAAGCTGGATTCGAATATTACGCAATATATAATGTAACGGAAGACTTCTTTAATCAACGTAGAGACTACATAGTTGAACTAGTTAGGAGGGAAGGAAGACCAGTACTAGTAACAGTATATCCTGCAGGCATATACTATTGGGTACTAAATGTAGAGTACGTCATAGTAGATGAACTTATGAGACCTAGAGAAATAGCTACATTTCAAATAGACATAGGTAATGCAAGAAGATTCAATATAACATATGTTGATGAAAGGGGTGAAAAGAAGCATCCAGTAATAATACATACGGCATTAATAGGGTCCATAGAGAGGTACGTTTATGCTATCTTAACTGTAGCTGCAAAGATGGAGAAAGCAAAGAAAACACCATACATACCAACATGGCTATCGCCAATACAAGTAAGGGTAATACCAGTAACAAAAGAATGCTTAAACTATGCAATTAAAATTGCAGAAAAAATAAGTGAACATGGTATAAGAGTAGACGTTGATGATAGAACTGAAAGCCTAGGTAAGAAGATTAGAGATGCAGGAAAAGAATGGATTCCATACATCATAGTAATAGGTAAAAGGGAAGTCGAAACAAATACCATAAATGTAAGGATACGTAGAACAAATGATCAAAAAGCCATGAGCATAGATGAGTTCATAAAACTAATTATGAAGGAGATTAATGGCTATCCTAGAAAAGATTCAACATTACCATTCTTTGTAAGCCAAAGACCACTATTTTCATATCTAGTGTAAGTTACTAACATAACTAAGAGCATATTTCCGAAGACCATTCATTCATGTGCTAAAATTTTTCCTGTAATTTCTTCCGCAAAATTCATGCGACATATTTAATAGTCATATGAATAACCCTATTTTACACAAAGGTGATATGCGATATGTACAGGATAAATAAGTTAGTAGGAACCCTCCTAGCTCTAATAGTCTTTGCAACAATGTTTGGAGTAGCTTATGCTATGTGGAGTGAGACATTAAGGGTCAACGTCATCGTAAATACTGGTGAAGTAGATATAGAATGGTCATCTGTTGAATGTGATGATACAGGCATTGATCCAGGCTATGATAAGGATGTTGCTAGTTGTAGCGTAGAGATAATTGATTTAGAGGAACCAGCAGCTAAAATACATATCGAAATAGACAATGCATATCCATGCTATACGGTAGTAATAACAGGTGTAGTAGATAACGTAGGAACTATACCAGTAAAGCTACTAGGAATAACATTAGATGAAATGGACATTGAGCCTTGTACAGTATATGAGTTAGATCTCGATGGAGATGGTTTACCGGACTTAAACGTTCACGTAGAATTTGTTGACCTAGAAGGTGACGGCACTCAAATAGACCCCGGAGAAGCAGACGCATTCAGAATAACGATACACGTTAAACAAGATGCCAAGGAGCTAGCCACCTACGAATTCGAAATGGAATTTGCATACGCACAGTGGAACGAAGACTAATGAAAACAAAGGTTAAGAGATAGATGAGGGTTTAAGATGAAGATGTCCTTCGCTGCCAATAATGCCCTATTGAAGGCGTTAGCTCTACTACTGCTATTCATTATCATGGGTACAGCGTATGCTATGTGGAGTGAAGTATTAAAAGTAAATGCGATAGTCAATACAGGAGAAGTTGATGCTGAAATAGTACGAGCATATACTCCTGATAGTGTTCCAGGAATATTGGATTACAATGGCAGGCCTACAACATGGCCTTCACCTGAAGACTTTGTATTCAACCCTGGATATGGTTGGGTTGCAGTAATAGCGGGTGATATAGAGTATTGGGAAACAGATAAGGATGTAGCATATGCTGATACATGGCTAGAAGATAGTGATGGTGATGGTGATACGGATACGGTCTACGTTAAGATGCATAATGCTTATCCAGGATACATGATATGGCTTAGCCTTGAAGTAGACAACGTCGGGACGATACCAATATTTATAGATTACTATATAGTGAATGGAACAACATTAACTGATGAACAGATTGAAAGAAATAACTTAGTATTCCTTGACGCTGATGGTGATGGCAATCCTGAAGTCCTAGTGCAGCTCTACAACTTCCTAGGAGATCAAATAGATCCAGGAGATGGTCTAGAAAGTAGCTGGAGAATACTAGTATTACAACCTGTAGGAGAAACACAGGAATATGTAATCACCATACAACTAATAGCCGTGCAGTGGAACGAGTCAATATACTATGGAGGAGGGTAAAAGTATAAAATAAAATATTTTTTCCTAACACCTTCCATTCACAAAGATCATGGATGATAACATATGGATATTGATAAAAGATACTTTAGCTTGCTGGCTTTCATGCTTTTCGCAACTATATATGTGTTAACAAAGTATCCTTTATTAAAAGATGCCTTTACTTACTTAATACCCGGTACGTTATGGCTTTTAATAATTACCTTAATTATTAAAATGAAATTAATTAATCTAAGAGTTTCTAAGATCGCCTTAATCATTGGTGTAATCGCTGGTACCATACACATACTTATAAATACATGCATGGGATTTGTAAAGGGCTTTGGCTTAAACTTAAATATACTTATGCCTTCGAGTTTGATTATTAACCTTATTTCTACAACATTAAACTTCATAGGAATAGAGTTTATGAGAGCCTTAATTTTAAAGTATTTAAATAAACGAAACGTACTAACTCAATTACTCATACCAACCTTAATATTTGGTCTAATGCCATTAACAATAACTAGGATCTTATACATAAATAATCTTAATGAAACCATGAAATTAATTACATCAAGGATAATTCCTGGATTAACTAAGAACATGCTTGCTACATACCTACTAATGATCTATGGACCATTAACTTCATTAACATATATGGGGATAATGAATTATTACACTATACTAACCCCAGTATTACCTACATTAGATTGGCTTACACGAGGTATTATTGGAGTTATATCGCCAGCTCTATCCTTCACGTTTGTATTCGGGCTACTAAATACACAGATATCATATATAAAGAAGTTAAAATTAAATACTTCATCAAGTGTAAGAACATTAATTACTTTAATAGCCCTAGTACTAATTGCATGGTTTACAATAGGCAACATGGGGTTAAAAATAGCTGTAATAGCAAGTACGAGCATGTACCCAGTAATAGATGTAGGTGATGTAGTAATATCAATTAAGGATAGAAATGTGAGAATAGGAGATATAATAGAATATTGGGATCCAAGAACAAAGAATATCATTGTTCATAGAGTAATAGATACTTCATATATTAAAGGTAAACTTATGTACATAACAAAAGGCGATGCAAATAAAGATAAAGACCCATATCCTGTAGCTATTGAGCAAATAATAGGTAAAGTAATTGCAGTTATCCCAAAAATAGGATGGATAAGTCTATGGCTAAAGTCGCTACTACAGACATTGGTTAATTATGTTAAAGGAGTTAATTATATGGTTATAGAACCTATATTACCTCTTACGCTAACCTCAGTAATTACCTACAAATTTATGAGTACTAAGTTTAGTAAACTAAATAATGGTAGTAGACCAAAGAAAATAAAGACATATTTACATAAGATAATTCCATTTATAGTAATATTAGTGTTATGTTCGGCGCTTCTATTATTCATTAACAATTTACCTGACAAAGAGGTTGTAATGGTAAAGAAGGGTAAATACAGTCATATTGCTACATACAATTATACAGCTATATTAGAACCCAATATACTATACAATAAGACTATTATAGGATATAATGAGACCATATATACACCACTATTAAAAATGCTAAATATAACTTTAAGATACCATTTACAGTCTATTCCAAGTATAACTTCCTTTTATGGTACATATAAGTTTAGGATTTTAATTGAGGACCCTGATAAATGGAGTAAGGAATATATGTCATTATCTGAAAAGGAATTCCTTACCCCTAATCTAACTTACATATTATCTATTAATTTCACTAAATTAAGTGATTTAGTTAAAAGCATTAGAAAAGAACTAGACCTTCCAACAGCTGCCCAAAAGTTTTATATTCATATAATACCAGTAATTGATACGAAATTCCGCATTAAGGACAGAGAATTAAGTGAAGAACTTAAACCTATATTGTCAATAGAAGTTGACAACTTTAACAAAAAACTAGTATTCACAGGTCTTGAATATAAAGTCCAAAAGGATATAAAGGATAAAGTAATAAGGACAAAGACATTGAATATACTTGGACTAACACTAAGTATATCCATGCTTAGATATATGTTATATTTAGCACTAATACCAATAGTACTGGCAATACCATTAACATTCATTATAAGCGGAGGAAAGGTTAGGGAAGTGAAATTAATTGAACAAATTATGAATAAATACAAGGATCTAATAATAAATGTTAAAGAAATTAAGACGAGTAATCCTAAGCATTATATTGAAGTATCATCATTTGAAGAACTTGTAAAGATAGCCATCAATATAGAAAGACCAATATTACATGAAGTAAGGGAATCTAGAGAAGGTATAATACATCAATTCAGGGTTATAGGTGATTGTATTTATACCTATAAGCTACTAGAGTCATCTACTGGTAGCTCCTAGTCTCATAAACCTCAAGTAATAGCTCTATAGCTCTTCTAATTGCTTCAGCATAGCTGGTGAAGACTCCTCTTTCAATGAGGTTAGTTAACTTATTGTAGTATTCCTTCGGTAAAGTAACTTTGAACGTTTTTACGATAACTTCTCTTTTACCTATATCAGTACCTAAATTCAAAATATCACATCATACAAGCTCCTAACTATATAAAAGATGGTAAGGAGGGTTACTATATATACCGTATAAATTTTCCCTTACTATCCTTCTTTGAATAAAAATTCAAGTAATTCTTGAGGATCATCCACAATTATTACGTTTTTATTAAAGGCGTCTAAGTAATTATAAATAGAAAACATTTCTGATCCATATTCCGTATTGAGATAAATACCACGTAAACCTGTATCAATTAATGAAACCATAAATGAGAGGAGTTCTAATGGATCACCCTTACCTATTTTAATAGCTAATTTTATATTATCGTTAATGAAGTAGTCAAAGACATGTAATATTCCTGATTCTCCTTTAACCATATAGTTTTCTTTGACCTTGAACATTATCTTGATTCTGCTCATAACTCTTTTAATCCTATCTGGAACATCATCATTTAACTCATAAAGTAATGAAAGAACATCTTTGAGCTTAGTTAATAAAACTCTTCCCTTTGGAGTAATAGTTATCTTCTTATTATTTAAAACTATAACGTATGAACCCTTTATTAATATATCTAGATATTTATTTAATTGTGTTGAATTTAAATTAGCCTTATATGTTAAGTGGGTTTTACCTATGGGGTACCTACATGCATTAAGTATTGCGTAGAGAATTTGAAGCTCAGACCGATATTTACGATTTTTATTTGGAGGCATTCTGAAAATTTATGTCACCCAGAGTTCTCTCATCTGTAAACTTTAGGCTAACAGGTTTTTTTATGTGTACTGTAAGTTTTCCACTTCTACACACTAGTTAAATGCTTCTATGAAACTTTTTACAGATCCCCTAACTAAACAAAATAATTATTATATTTTAGTTATAATGAATACCTAGTGGAGAGATGGTTATGAAAGTTAAAGTACGCTATCTTTCGGTGATTAAGGATTTAGTAGAACTAGATGAGGAAGTTATCGAAATGAATGGTGACTCTATTAACTTAAATGAATTTATTAACAAGCTTATATCAAGAAGGCCACGCTTATATGAAGTTGAGGAATATATGGGCTTCATGGTCTTAGTTAATGGTAAAGTACCGACCCCTGATACTAAGATAAAGGATGGTGATGAAATAGAATTAATTCCTGTGGCATCAGGTGGTTAATGTGCATGAAGGTAAGGTTATAGATAAGGAGCTAAATGTAAATGAATTAATAAAAAATATTATGAAGGAATCGTCTCGAAAAGGATGTGGTGCTATTGTAATGTTTATAGGATTTGTTAAGGGTGTTGTAAATGATAAAGAAGTTTATAGACTTGAATATGAAGCTTACGAACCATATGCTTCAAAAATATTAAATAAACTGGCAGAAGATCTCGCACATAGAGAGGGAGTAGATAGCGTTCTCATATACCATAGAACCGGCTCGTTAAAGCCTGGAGAACCGTCAATATACATTTTGGTAAGTGCTAAATCTAGGAAGGATGCATTTAGTACTGCTATGGAAGCTATTGAACGAGTTAAACACGAAGTACCCATATCTAAACTCGAAATTAGAAGTGATGGCGAATACTGGGTTATAGGTGATGGACGTAGGATTAAGAGATCAAGTAAGTCTTCAGATTAACATTATTTAGTAGCTTAACATACGGTTCAATGTTGATTATTCCTTAGTACCGCCCCGTATTTTGCTAATGCAGCGAGTACCTGTATTCCTCGTTCAGGAGTATTATATGTTGGTAAGCCTGCTTCCTCGAATTTTTTAGAAAATTCAAGTGCTATTTGCCCACCAGTACATACAACAACTACTGGAATACCATATTTCTTATATGCTTCAGCAGCATATTGGATTATATCACCCTTAATTGTCGGTGGATGAGGTGGTATAATTAGTAGTACTCCATCAACAACACCTCTCGGTAGAACCGTGTCAAGCACAGTCTTATACCTTTCATCATCAGCATCGCCGGTTACATCAACTGGGTTTTTAACTATAACATGAGGTGGAAATATACTCTTTAAGTAACTTTGTATGTCATCTGGTAGTTCTGGTACTTCAAGGCCATATCTTTCAGCGTAATCAGCTGCAAGAACGCCTTCACCGCCAGCGTTAGTCAATATCAATATCCTATTACCTTTTAATGGCTTTAAGTATAGGAATGCCTTAGCCACATCAAACATTTCTTCCATAGTATCAACTTCAATAATGCCAGCTTGTCTAAATGCCGTTCTATAAACTTCATAGCTACCCGCAAGGGCACCCGTATGGGATGAAGCGGCAGCCATACCCTTAGCGGTTCTACCTCCTTTTAGAACTATAATAGGCTTTTTACGTGAAACCCTCTTAGCGACTTTAAGAAAATCGCTACCTCTATTCTCCTTTAGCGATTCTATGTACAATAGGATAATCTTAGTTTTAGGGTCATTCTCTAAATATTCCAATAGATCAACATCATCAACGTCAGCTTTATTACCATAACTAATAGCTCTAGAGACCCCTAATTCCTTTAATGCCATCCAGTCAAGCCACATACTCAATAAAGCTCCGCTTTGACTAATAATACCGATGTATCCTCTCGGTGGTCTTCTTAGCTTATCCTCGGGTAAAAAGAATGTATCAATACCGCTAATATTATCGAATATTCCAATACAGTTGGGTCCAATAACTCTGATTCCAGACTTTCTAGCTATTTCAAGTACTTTTCTCTCCCGTTCAGCTCCTTCAGGGCCTATTTCAGAGAAACCAGCACTAATTATAATAACACATTTAACACCCTTAACGCTACAATCCTCCATAATACGAGGCACTATTTCAGCTCTAACAGCTATAACGGCTAAATCTACTTGTTCTTCAATATCCTTGATCGTCGGGTAGCACTTTAACCCAAAGATTTCACTATACTTGGGGTTAACTGGGTATACTTTACCTTTAAACTTCTTAACAAGATTATCAAGTATTACATAACCAATACTACCTACTCTGGATGAAGCACCAATAACTGCAATTGATTTAGGGTTAAAGAAACACTCTAGACTCATAACCGACAACCGTGAGTGTAATTAGCTATGAGGATATTTAATCTTTAATCTTCAATGCATTCAGCAACTATTTTAATCCTAATTAAAAGTAAATTATTAACTGGGCGTTATCAATGGTTATTATGGAAAAGAAGTTCATAGATATAGGTTATAGACCTGATGGATCACCAGTAAGAATACCATTTATTAGAATAGGTTCAGGCGAACAAAAATTATTCATAGCAGCAGTAGTTCATGGAGATGAAGTTACTGGTCTTGTTTCTTTATGGAAGTTCATAGATTATGTAAAGGACGTTAATATTCATGGCGAAATAGGTATAGTACCTGTCATAAATATTGAAGGATTTAATTATTGTACGAGGGGAATACCGCTAAGAACTATAGATCTTAATAGACTTTATCCAGGAGATCCTAATGGTACACTTGCTGAAAGAATAACAGCAACTATATGGAGATTAGCAAGAAACTATAGTTTCATAGTGGATATGCATACAGCAGGTCTCTCAATACCATTTATACTCCTAGATCCAGCACCGCAGGAGCTAAAGAAAAGAATACTAGATGTAGCACTAAAATCTAAAATAACAGTTCTTGAGGAATATGCTCCAGATAAATATGAATTAAGGAGGTTGGCAGCTTCATTACCTGGAGTAGCAATAAAGGAAAACATACCATCATTTACAATAGAATTACCGGGAGTTATAGGGCCAGATAGAAGAGGGATAAGTGTCGGTTTTAAAGTTATCAAGAATATTGCAATAACTTTAGGCTTAATTGAGGATAGTTATGAAGAAGTAACTGAGTATCCTATAATTAAAGAATTAGGTTATAGAAGAGAAGACATTAATGCAGTACATGGAGGGTTTGTAGAGTATTATGTGGATTTAGGAGAGAGGGTTAAGGAAAATAAAAGAATAGCATTAATTCGTAACATATTTGGAGATATAGTTGAAGAAGTAACTGTACCTAAGGAGTGTTTCATCATTGCTCTTGAAGAAAGTGGAAGGGTGTGGAGTGGAAGTACTATAGCCCTAATAGCAGTTAAATAATATTATCAAAAGTGGTGGTAATTAATGGATAATCGTAAAGTATGGCTACATGACATGGGAAGAAGACCGTGAAGCAATAAAGGAATCTGGTAGTATAGACCTAATACCCATAGGAAGTACCGACAGCATGGGAGGCACTTACCTCTTGGTACGGATACTTTTGTAGCAATAGCATTAGCTGAAGAAGCTGCTAAGAAAACAGGAGCAGTTATAACTCCACCACTATTTTATGGCTGGCCTCCTCACCATATGATTCTACCAGGAACGATTAGTATAAAACCTGAGGTCTTAATAGAATTACTCTACGATATAATTAAATCACTTAAAGAACATGGGTTTACAAAGTTCATTATAATTAATGGTCATAGACTAGCTAATATACCATGGATACAAATAGTTGCTGAAAAAGCTCAAAGAGAACTAAATGTAAAAGTCCTAATATTTGACCCAGCATATATGTCTAAAGAAATAGTTGATGCCCTAGATTTTGGACCTGTAGGTCATGGGGATGAAATAGAGACTTCACATATGCTCTACATTAAACCTGAACTAGTGTACATAGATAATGTAGTAGATTATAGACCAGAAGAGGAAAAGCTATACCATATAGATCCTAGAAGTACTAAAGATACATTATGCTATGTCCTAAGTACTAAAGAGGCCATAAAATCCATAGTTAAAGCTTCAGGGGGAGTTATAGGCATGCCGTCTAAAGCTTCAAAAGAAAAAGGTAGGATATACCATGAGCACTTAATCAACAGGCTCATAGAAGTAATAAAGACGTTAAAAGAGGGAAACATCAATACATGACCTTTTTCTTAAATTCAGAATACACTTAATGTTAAATACTTAATTACATCAATGTATAACTCTCTACAAAGGGAATCTTCACTTTGGTCTTTACTATATTATCTACTCTAAATCTAAAATGGCAAGTTATTTATAATATTTAGACTATAAGCTATTATAACATTAATTATGTTAGCCTAAAGTTCTTAACGGGCGCATCAAGTCCCTATTGAACTCTACCCCACGTATCATGTATCATAGGCTTGTTGTCAATATACAGTAATTAGCTTTAAATACCATTCATTAACATAAAATCATATCATTTAGGGAAGGTAATTGACATCCATAATAACAACGTCCAGGATATTACCAGGAGAAATAACATGTACCTCAACAATACCATATCCTCATAGTTTACTATCATTAAGTAAATTCATAACTCTAAAGAAAACGATAATACCATTAACGGTAAGTAATGGAAAAACAAACGTATATGCTGTTGGAGATAAAATCTTAATAAAAATAGATGTAAAAAGTACACAATATCTATTAAAGAACATAGTATTAAAGGACATCATACCAGAATATCTGGAATTTAAAGGAGAATTAAAAATAACGTCAAAATCAGATAAGAAAATTATGATAATAACAAAAAAGAATCCTTTAGCAGGTGACTTAAGGCTCATAACTAAGATAGATAAACTCATTCCAGGAGAGTTAATAGTATTAAAGTACCTAGTAATACCTAAGTCACCAGGACAACATCTAATACCATCAACAACGTGCTATATAGGAAAAGAACTAGTAGGAACATCAAATACATTAATTATACAAGTAGTACCTTCAGCAAGAATGCAGAGGCATATGATAGGTAGCAAGAGAAAAGAGTTACGACTTGATTTAGAACATTCCTTAATAAAATCTTACGCCAACTAGCTCCCATTAGCAATAGACTTGGCTCATGCAAGAAGCAGATAAATTCTACAGTATCATTATGAGAGGCTATAAGGAGGTTATACTAGTTGAAAATGGATCTAAGTTTGTATTAGATGTTTTCATAAGCTATAGTCCATTAAAAGGTACATGTAAGTGAAGAATTATAGATATACTAAACCTAGGTAGAACTACTACAATGGATCTATATCATTAGAGTATAGCTAGTCTTGGAGCACTGCTATGGATACGCTTTGAAGATATAGATATACCTGAAATATCATTCTATGAAGCTAAAGTAACATATATAATGATAGCATATAGACCTAGAAATGTCATTAGCGCTGGGCTATTTGAGAGTGAACCTTATGTATTTATAGAACAGCATCTAGTTCCTAAGGTAGTTATATAGTCTTTACTTCAAGAATGCTTTATAAATGGTGTTCATCTAATTTTCGTTCTAGTAACTCATAGGGCTTATCATAAGAGATGGTATATTTGATTAATAGCTTCCATAATGATATGAAGTATAATCCATGTATATACATAGAGAGATATCATAAAGTATATGAAGCCGGTGCAAGATTTTGGGAAGAACCTATACCCGCCGATGCATCAGTTAAATTCATTGAAAAATATGATAGTCTTTTACCTTCTCATAGAAAAGTAATAGAATTCGGTTGTGGTGAAGGTAGAGACTCTACTTTCTTAACTAGTAGAGGTCTTAATGTCCTATGTATTGATATAGCTGGAATTGTTATTCAACGTGCAAAAAAGTTAGCTAAGGATAGGGGTGTAGACCTTGAAATAGACTTCATAGAAATGAATGCTCTTTCGCCGGGGCTTAAAGATAATTATTTTGATTTAGCAATAGATGTAGCATTTTTTCACTTAATAATCGACCAGAGTATAAGAAGTAAATACCTAAATGAAGTATTTAGGGTCCTGAAAAGACAAGGATATTTCTTTATGTGTAACCTTACTACAAATAAGCCGATAAAGATCGAGGAGATACTTCGTAGTAGTTTAGGAAAGACCATAACTAAGAAAATTATTGTCGATGGGAAAGAAAAGGAATTAAGATTACCAGTGATTCCTGTATGGCCTAAAACTCTAGAAGAATACGTTAACGAAATCAGTAATGCAGGTTTTGAAATCATTGAAGCCTATAAGGCTATGGTAAATCCTATAGGATATAGCTGTGTGATAGTGGCTAGAAAGAACTGAATTTAAAAAATACGTTATGAGGATCCGTTGTTTTACCGATGCAATGTGTATAGTAATGTATATAGTATTGCTCCTAGCTGTATCTGTACTAGTTTTCTTACTGGTATTATTACGTATTTTGAAGCCTTACTAAATAGGTCAGCATAATAGCTTATCTTGTTATATACTTCTCTCCTTAATGGCTCTAGTTTTTCCTTAAGCTCTTTCTTCTCATTAATTATGTAGCCTATTGCCCTGTAAAGTAGTCCTAATCTCAATATTGTTGGCCAATAAATGTTTACAGTTAGTGCATCAAATACTTCAGCTATTGTTGCAGGTCTTTCAAGTGAGGGATCTTTTCTAGCCCACTCCTCTTCAGATTTAATATAATAGTTTGCTCTTTTCATAAATTCACTTAATGATTCATAGAATGGATTATTGTAATCTGTATATGGGCTTATTTTCTCTATATATCCTTTAATTATATCTACCAGTTCTCTATACCTTACCAAACTACATAGTACTACATCCCTCATTAATACCCCTACTTTATTCGTATTTTCAAGTAAACGATCATAGATATATGGTACTTCACATACCACCTCAATTACTTCTGGCTTATACCTTAATGCATAATCGTAACTGCTACCCCCATGCTTTATGACCTCAATAGGTTTCTTGTCCTTGAGGTATTTTTCAAGGAAATCGTAGCTTTCCTTAATTCCCGGCATCTTAAATATTGCATTATCAAGTTTCTTCATGTATGGTGCTTCAGGTTCGCCTAAATGTAATGGCACTCCAAGCTTTCTTGGAAGTTCCTTAAGCTTTGGATGAATATCTGGTAATGGTCTTGATAAATAATAGTAAACACCTTTAAATCCAGCATTATGTAAACTATAAATGTAATCTGGTTTATATTCGTCGATTAGCTTCATTAGGGCTTTTGTCTCTTCAATAGGTTTGTCCCATTTAAGCTCCTTATATTCAACAGGAAAACTCCATTCAACTTGTTTATAGCCTGGAGGCCTATAGTAATTGATTGCGTATTTAACTATACTAAATGGCCCTTTAAACCAGCCTTCATTAAGCTTAGCTCCAAATACATCAGCTACTTTAACTATTAAGAAAGTACTTTTAGTTAACTTCAAGAATTCTTTATCCCTTACAAGCTTCCAACTCAAATACTCTAGAGTAAGACTTCCTACAGGTTCATTAGGATGAGGAAATCCGAAAGCAAGTACAATGTTATCACCATTACCTATCCTTAAAGCATATATGGGATCACCAGACCTAGAAGTTCCTATCTCAAGAATCTCAGCTACATTACCATACTTTTCAACTAGCTTAAAGTTACTTCTATATAATTCATTAACTGTCATGAACTCCCTATACTCTGGTACATCCCCTAGAACTTTATCGATAATAGAGTCTAAACAGACTCTCATATGCATTACCACTATATCTCTAATACCAAGCATAAAATAAATCTGAGGATGTTTACATTTGTAATATAGGATGAAGGTATTAAATTAAACAACACTAAGCATTAGGATAAGAAAAGATCTTAAAGAAGGTACCTTAATCTAAAACCCTATTCTTCAAAGCATATAATATCTTCAGAAGGATATCTTATATCAATGTCTTGGCTGAGTTCTTCAATTCTTTTTAGATTAACATATGAACATGGAACGGATATTTTCAACAACATATGTCTTGATGTTCGTGGAGGATACTTTGCTCCAGTTAAAGCTCTTTTCAATACATCTATCTTGGTTACAATATAATCCTTTCTCCAACTCCCTACTCTTATATAGGATTCAGCATAATCTACAAAGAATACAGGTATATAATCGTACCCAAGAGCTTTCAATGCATGGAGTCTATGGTGACCGTCTAGAACAGTAAATGTTCTTGCATCAACAAGTATTGGATATTTTAGATAACCGTCTGATTCTATTATTTCACATAGGAGATCAACTTTATCCCTTATTACTTCCTCATGTTCCCTTAATAATTTATGATGCACTAAACAATTCTTTAACGTTAAGTACTTTAAATCTATATCATGGACTTGAGCTCTACCTATTGTCTTAACTAAGAACCATATTACCGACATTCCACTTCAGGTCCCTCTTAATAACGAGGTTATATATCCTTATTAAACTTTTAGTAACTTATTCCTTAAGCTCCTTAATAATCTTTTTGAGTACTTCTATGAAGTAATCTATTTCCTCCCTGACATTATATATGTATAGACTAGCCCTTACACTTCCTTGAGTGATACCAAGATATTGATGTAGTGGCTGAGCACAATGGAAACCACTTCTTACAGCAATATTGTATTTATCTAACATTGTCGCAATTACGTGAGGGTGATAGTTCATGACATTGAATGAAATTATTCCTCCCTTTTCATTAACATCTCTTGGACCATAAATGTTAACATAGTCTTTAAGTTCTTCATCGATTCTTCTTAACATATATCTAGTAAATGATTCTTCATATGCTCTAACGTTTTCCATACCTATTTTATTTAAATAGTTAATGGCTTCTGAAAGCCCTATTGCACCGACGATATTTGGTGACCCAGCTTCAAATTTCCATGGTAGATCATTGAGTTTTATATTTATCGATTTACCATTAAAGTTAACGGCTTTAATCATGTCTCCTCCATAAAGTATTGGTTTTAAATCAACTAGAAAATCCTTTCTGCCATAGAGAACGCCTATTCCTGTTGGTCCTAGCATTTTATGTCCGCTAAACGCTAAGAAGTCTATATCAAGATGACTAACATTAACGGGCATATGTGGAACGCTTTGTGCTCCATCGACTACTATTATTGCTCCTACTTCATGAGCTAACTTAGCAATACGCTTAACATCATTAATAGTACCAAGAACATTACTCATATGGGTTACTGCAATGACTCTCGTCTTCTCTGATATAGTATTCTCTAATTCCTCATAGTTTAATTTATAATCACTAGTTAATCCTATGATCTTTAACTTAGCTTTCCTTAGCTTAGCAATTACATACCAGGGTAAGAGATTACTATGATGCTCCATTATTGTTACTATGATTTCATCTCCTTCATTTAGATCATATAAGCCTATAGCATAAGCAACTATATTTAATGCTTCGGTGGTGTTTCTTACGAAAATTATCTCTTCATAACTCTTTGCTCCTATAAACTTAGCCACTACCTCGTGTGCATTTTCATATGCCTCACTTGCTTCTTCGCTTAACCTATGCAATCCTCTATGAATATTTGCGTTAAATTGTTCGTAGAAGTTCTTTATAGCCTCAATTACCTGTCTAGGCTTTTGCGATGTTGCAGCATTATCGAAGTAGATAACCTTTCTATTCTTCAAGAGGGGGAAATCTTCTCTAATACTATATGGATCTAAAGGCATGGAATTCGCCTAAATTGTAATTATTTTGTCTTTACTAATACCTGCTGCCTTCAATACTCTGTTTAAGTATTGTTCATTGCTTCTTATTTTATTACATAAGTTACATAGGGTAGGCAATAGAACTTTAGCTCTTCCTTCTACTATGGCTTTAGACAATACCTTTACAGCTTCTCTTACCTCTGGTATTTCCCTTATGGATTCTACTAACTTCTTACATCTTTTTCCGTGTAAGTAGTAATTTATTGAAGCCTGAGTTATTCCTAATACATTAGCTGCTTCCATCTGTGACATAGAATACTTTTCAACTAATTCTTTGGCTATAAGGGCTCTTAGTGCAGGTAGAATAACTTTGACATAGAATTCACAATATGTCCTCATTAACCTTCACCTAGGAATTCTCTAAATATTTCAACGTACTTAAATCCGTCATCTGGGAATACGAGAACATATACTCCAGGACCGTATTTATCTCGGACCTTCTCAAATGCCTTAACAACAGCTCCTGAACTTAAGCCTACTAATATTCCCTCTCTTCTCGCTATTAATATACTACCCTCAATAGCTTCATTTCTTGTTATATCAATTAACTCATCTATCTTGACATGGAAATACCATTTAGGTTTTGTTTCTATTCTTTTTATACCTGGAATATTGTTTCTTGGAGCTGGTTGTACGCCTACTATCTTAACGTTGTCTCCATACTTGCTTTTGAACCGAGCTGATATAGCTGCTATATGACCAGAGGTACCTACGCCAGCAATAATGACATTAGGTTTTCTATTAATTACTTCCAATTGTTCATCAATTTCCTTTGCTGTATGTTCTAGATGTATTTCGAAGTTTGCATCATTTATATACTGATTTAAATTTACTGCTCCTTCTGATTCTGCTATTCTAGTAACCATCTGAATCATATCTTGATCTATAGTTTGATGCTCCGTCCTAACAACTTCAGCTCCTAAAATTTTGAGTAAAGTTTCAGTTGTAGATGGTGTAGGTTTTGGAATATATGCCTTAAACTTAATATTTAATATATTAGATAAACACGCCATAGCTATTCCTACATTACCCGAAGTTGCTTCATATAGCATCTTTATTGTTTTACCTTTTTCCAAAGCCTTTCTAATCATATTCCATACAGGTCTATCCTTTATACTCCTACTAAATGGATTATAGAACTCAAGCTTAGCCCAAACTTCATACCCGTTTTTCGAAAGCGATCTTAGTCTTAGTAATGGGGTAGGCCAATTATCAACTAATAGCTCTATTGGATCGAAGAATACTCTTAATAGCTTTCTTTTCTCAAGCGTCGTAACAGCTCACCTCGATTTATCAATCTAATGATAAGATAGCTTTAACTTCACCATTACCGCTTTCAATGCTTTCAACCTTTAACTTATTCTTCTTGGCTATGATCTCGATTACTCGTGGAGGTAGATCTACAAGATTAGCATAAAGTATTATTTTTACATCTTTCTTAGATCTAGCCTCTTTTAACATCTTATTTAATCTAACTATAGGGTGATCAGTACATCCTTCAGGCTTTACACGTAAATCTAATACTACTTCCACCATGGATATCCTCCTTAGCCATATTATGGCTTATTAGCTAGATACATGAACTTCTTATATATCTTTTTAATCATTTCCTCTTCCTCCATAGTTTGCTTTTCCTCAATAGTTAGTTCTTTAGGTAGCCACTTAGGCTTCTCTTTGATTTTATCATAGTATGCTCTTATTGCTCTTTTTAATGCTCCAACAGCAAGAATACTGCAATGATATTTAATTGGTGGAAGTCCTCCAAGTTCATCTGCGACATCTTTCCATGTAATTTTCCACGCGTTTTCTAAGCTCTTACCCTTAATCATTTCAGTTACTATACTAGCAGCTGCTATATTGGCAGCACATCCGAAGCTCTCAAATGAGGCTTTTTCTACGATATCATTATGATCTATTCTCTTTATCTTTAAGTAAAGCTTTATCATATCACCACAGGCAGGACTTCCAGCCGTAGCTACAATAGTTGCATCCTCCATAGGTCCTATATTTTTGGGATTTTTGAATAATTCTAATATCTTAGATGTATAGGGTAATGGAATTCTTGAGCTCATTTCTATCACTTATAACTCTGTTATTGTAGTATATAAAGTTTAGCTCAACATCCTACAGTGCATATAGTTATGTGAACTATATCTTAGACAAAGCCGAAGTATACTTTATGACCTATATTCAAGGTTTTATAGCGCTAATTTTCCTTAAACGTTCAATAGCACTAATTAGCTGATCTATGGTGTACTCTATATCATTTTCAGTATGATATCTAGTTACTTTAAATAATATACTTCCATGTGCTTCTTCGTGTTTTCTACCTACAGCTAATAGTACGTGACTAGGTTCAAGATATCTACTAGTACAAGCACTTCCGCTAGAGACATATATACCTCTTAAACTTAGCTCTATGGTTATGGCTTCTCCTTCAACATATAGGAAACTTACATTTACATTATCTGGTGCTCTCTTATCACCTATAGGTCCATTAACAAGTACATGAGGTATATTGTCGATAATGCCTTTAAGTAACTTATCTCTTAAGTTCTTCATCTTTCTTACATTTTCTTTAAAATTGTCAAAAGCTAATTCTATTGCCTTTTTAAATCCTGCTAAGGCTGGTACATTTTCTACTCCTGGCCACATTTTTTCGGTACTTAATTGTCCATGAATAATTCTCTCTAGGTTTAGTCCTTGTCTTAGATATAGTACGCCAACACCTTTTGGACCAAGTATTTTATGACTACTAAGCGTTAACATGTCAACGCCTAGATCCTTGACATCTATTGGTATCCTACCATATGCATCAACAGCATCGGTATGGAAGATGACATTGGGGTTTAAATCCTTAGCTACTTTAACTAATTCTTTTAAAGACTGTATTGTACCTATTTCATGATTAACATATTGAATACTAATTAAAACAGTATCCTTATCTACATAAGCTGCAAGAATATCTGGATCAACAAATCCTTTATCATCAACGGGTAACATTATAACCTTAAAACCAAGATTCTTTTCAGTCCATTGGGCTGGAAAGATTACACTTAGGTGTTCTATTGCAGATACTATTATCTTCCCCTTCATGTGTCTATTTGCATAGATAGTACCGAGTATGGCTAAGTTATTAGCTTCTGTACCACTATGAGTGAAAATTATCTCATCTGGACTATCAGCATTAATGGTCTTTGCTACTAAACTCCTCGTTTCATAAACAACTTCATATGCCTCCCAGCCCGGTTTATGAGTTATTGATGGATGTCCATAACCTCTTATATTAAAGTAGGGTAACATGGCATTAACTACTTCAGGAGGAATCCATCCAGAATTCTCATGGTCAAAGTATACTTCCTTAGGAGGCTTTCCATGTAGTTTTAGAAGCTCTTCAACACTCATATTGAAACCTACATAAATGTTCTATAGAAAAGATAATTTATGTTTATTTTGCTTTTAATTTCTCAATAATTTTCTCGGCAACCTTCTTACCAGATAATAACATGCCACTAAATATCGGACCCATTCTTGGAAGACCATGTAATGCGGCAACAGCCATACCTGCAACATAGAGTCCTTGGATAACTTCACCTGTATATTTAACTACTAGTTCTTCACTTAATGGTGTATAAGCTGATTTCTCACCCTTAATTACGATATTTGACCCTGGTATCTTCTTTGTTGCCACCCTAAGAACTTCAGCATCATGACCTATAGCATCTACAACAGCCTTCGAGGTTATGAGTAGGGGGTCAACATGTAATCCGGAAAGTAGTTCTGCATTCCACTGAACTGCAACTCCTACAACTCTTAACGGATTTTCTCTATATATAACATCTTCTACTCTTACCTCATGTATTATTCTAGCACCTGCATCTATTGCTGTTGCTGCTAACTTAGCCATCATTTCAGCTGCGTCAACGATATATAGTCCTTGCTCTGCCTCCCTGAATTTAACATTAATTTCTCGTAGTATGTCAATAGCCTGCCTTATCATTTACTACTATTTTATGGAATAACATTCCTCCTCCACCGATACCTCCACCAAAGCATAGTCTTCGCTCAAATACTAGAGTCTTTAATCCTGCTTTAGCTAGATATCTTGCTGCTGTTAATCCTGCAGGACCTGCACCAACAATAACTACATCAGTTGATGAATAATCATACCATTCATCTATTGAGTGTTTTATTATTAACTTTGTAATTTTAGACTCTAGGTACTCCATAACCTAAAACCCTGTTATAGGAAAATAGTGTAGAATATTTAAGGCTTTCGTATTTTAAAGTAGTAATTGTTTTATCTAAAATAACTATTAAAGGAACTTGGAAACTATTCTCTCTAACCTCTTATAATACATCATCATAACAGCTAGTAGTAACACCATACAACCTAAGCTCATGGTCATTAACTTTGGAGCTATATATTCAAGACTTCTCTGCCATACAATGATATCTCTAACTATATCAAATGCTATAGAAGGTGGGAATATATTAGAGAAAGTTCTTAGCGGTTCAATTAATAACTCTTTGGGTGGATACCATATACCAGTTGTAAATATAAGGATCATGCTGATTACAACCCCAATACCTGTAGCACCCCTAGGGCTACGAACTATAGGTGCAAGTAGCAATCCAATACCATAAGCAAATAGAGCTGCAATAGCGATGACGATTATGGCTAGTAGATGTAGTGGATTTAAGGGATTTAATATTATTCTAGCTCCTAAGGCTAATCCAACCACAATTAATATAATCATTGATAGGCCTTCAAACATTAAAGTAGATACTATATCCCCTAAAATAAAGTCTCTTAGCTTAATAGGCGATGCTATTAAACGCCTTAGTATACCAGATTCCCTCCTATACACAAAGATACCTATAGCTGAGGTCATCGACGCAAGTACAGCTACATAGCCTAAAGCACCAATAGTCATCCATCCAAGCATACCAGGTCTATCAGCAATAGTCTTAGGCTTTACAGACTCTAACTCAAGAGTAAGAGGAAAAACTAAACCATACAATGAATATTTAATTACGCTTATATTCACATGTTCTTGAACCTCCTCGGGTATAAAGTTAACAACAAGGTCTATTCTTTTAAGAGATGTAGCAATACTCATGTTTACTAATGGCTGAATTACACTTCCCATGAATATGTATTCTTCGGTAGGCTGGCCAGCTTTTAATAATATTATAAGCCTAACTGGAGCCCAAATAGTATAACATAGGCTTGCATTTCTAGGTACAACTATAACCACATCTATATCTCTCTCCCCGATAATTTTCTTACCATAGTTGATACATGTTGATGAATTATTACATACATCTCTAATAACTTCAAGCTTTAAGTTAATATCTTTACTTTTACAATAGTCTTCAATAACCTTAATTAATTCCTTAGTAAAGTTAATGGGCTTAAATGTATAATTTGCATAACTTGTGTTTACATAGTTAGCAATTTTATTAAATTCTTCAATATTTATCCCTTTATCCATATCAATAATAGTTATGGATAGAGATAAGGGTTTAGTACCTGAGGGGATGAATATATATGCAGTCATAAGCATCCATATTATAGGCCAGCCAATAACCCAAAATAATACGTCTTTAGATCTTAAAGTTGCCTTAAACTCATATAGAGCCCTTTTAATAGCCCCCATTACTCTTCACCTAGCTCGTATCCTGTTAATTTTAAGAAAACATCATCAAGTGTAGGCTGACGAGCTCTAACTTCAAGAACTTTAACATTACAGCTCCTAATGAGGTCAAGTACATCCGCTATTTCCTTCTCAAAAGAATTAACAATAACTCTAACATTAGAGCGCTTCTTAGAGGCAAACCATTTCCTAGATAGAGACTTAATTACTTCATCTATTTTAGATATAGGGAAAATATCTATCTCAATAATGGTCTTAAGACCTATAGTTTTCTTTTTAAGATCCTCAGGATTATCATCAGCAACTAATTTACCCCTATGCATAATCATAACACGATCACTATATTCGGCTTCCCCCGCAATATGTGTCGACATTAAAATAACTCTACCTCTACTAATCATGTGTTTAAGGAACTCGATAAGCTCTCTCCTCATTCCAGGGTCAAGACCTGTAGTAGGTTCATCAAGAATTAATATTTCAGGATTATGTACTAATGACATAGCTATAGAAAGCCTTCTCTTAAAACCCCCAGAAAGTTTACTAGCAAGCTTATTCTTGTGTTCATCTAGATCAAAAAGTTCAATAAGCTCTCTAATTATCTTTCTAGCATTAATTTTAGGAATGTTATATAATTCACATGCATAATATAGGTTTTCAATAACAGTAAGATTTTCATTAATACCATGTTCTTGAGGTACAAAGCCAATGAACTTCTTAGCCTTCCATGGATTTTTCCAGGCGTTTAAGCCCTTAATGAAAACTTCTCCACTTGTGGGTGGAAGTATGACGGCAATGATGTTAAGTAATGTTGTTTTACCTGCACCATTAGGTCCAAGAATTGATATAAACTCAGGTTTATTTACAGTAAATGAGATGTTGTCAACTGCTAAAATCTTATTACTTTTAACTTGAAAGACTTTACTTATACTTTCGACTATAACGTATTCAGTCATCTTACTCCTTACTCTACTTACCTACCACAGTACGTTACTAAGAAATAGTATATATGTTATTAATTCTCTTTGAAGCTTTTAATTACTATGAAATTTAAGAGGTTAATTGATGTTTTCTTACAGCTTTATGATCATCAGTTATTTGCGATCATAGATGAATAATATCAATAAAATGATTTATATTAAAACGACGACTACGAACTCTAATATTGAGCACATACATTACTTCACTCATTTAATATTGAAGACAAGCGTTTAGAAGTCTCTATGAAGAGACGAAGAGGAGTTTGTTGGGTGAAGTAAATACTAAGACCTATACACGAATGAAATTAGTCCGTACTAGAGTCCAAGTTTAGTTTAAGAACTAGCTTCATTTTATTAAGAGTTTCATTGTGAATTCCATGTTCGATGTAACATGCATCTTTATCAGCTATCTCTTCTGGAACTCCAAGTACTTTACATAAAAATTCCTTGACAATGCTATGCTTATAGTATATTCCTTTAGCAATCTCTATACCTTTAGGGGTTAAATCTATGATTCCTCTCTTCTTATATATGACAAGACCATTACGGGAGAGCTTTTTTAGATAATCAACAACAGTTGAGGGCTTAACTCCAAGCATTTCTGATAGATCCTTAATTCTAACTTGACCATTCTTTTCTCTTAGCAAGTAGATAGCTTTTAGATAGTCTTCGCTTCTATTCAAGTTAACCACTATAGTATTCTGTGCTATAGCACAGAATAAATTTAACCCTGTTCATGATGATAATAGCAAAGAATAGTGAGATATTTAGTGAACTATATAACTTCCATTTTCTTTAATAAAGTCTTCACCTTCTCTTTAAACTTATCTAGATTAACAATATACCTCTCATGAATTCCTTCACCAATTACAATTTCACCTGAATATGCTTTAACCTTGAAGACTAATCTTCTATCCTTAACTTCAATGAGTTCAGCTTCAATAAAGACCTTAGTACCTTTAGGCGCCGCAGCTTTATGATAAACATCAACATGAATACCAACAGTAGTTTCATTTTTATTAAGATATTTTTCAACAAGAAGTCTAGCACACTCTTCCATCCATGTAATCATGGTAGGTGTTGCAAGAACATCAACGCCGCCGCTACCAAGAAAACTAGCAATATCATTATCGCCAACAACTTTAACGATTCTATTCTTTAAACCTGGTTTAAGGTGGTAGCTCACGACAAAGCCCCAAATAAATAGTTAGATAGGGTAGGTAAAATAATATTAAATACTAGAATTATAAACCATGAATATCAGCTTAGTATCTTTAGTACAATTTTAAATAAGCTAACATGCATTATAACGTAGCTAGGTATATGGAAAAAAGTTTGAATTTTATTATATTCTTATTCCGCACTACTTAGTCCATCCAAGTACTTTAGCTAGCATTTCTTCAGGTATAGTAGGTTTTGTTACTAAGCTGACTGCTATCATTACGATTAATGATACTAACGCTCCGCTTACATAAATAAACTCCCAGTATGGAAATGTTATAATGCCCGTTATTCCTAGAATTGCTACTATAGTTCCTGATATCATTCCTGCTAATGCTCCTTCTTTTGTTGCCCTCTTCCATAGTAGTCCTAAAACTAATGGTATAAAGACTCCAGCTGTGTAAATATCATAAGAGTATATTAATAGTTCTATAATTCCCTTAACAGTTAATGCCATTATTAAGGCGAAGATACCTATAGCAATTGTTGTAATTATTGATAGCCTAAGCATGTATTTATCGCTTGCTCTAGGATTAATGAATCTAAAGTAGAAGTCTCTAATTATATGCGATGTTGCTGCTGTTAATAACGAATCAGCTGTTGACATTATAGCAGCTAATATAGCTGCAATGAATATAGCTCCAATAATAGGGCCAAACATCACTAGAACTAAGTGAGGTATTGCGACTCTAGGTGATGAAATAACTTTTAATGGATTAGGACTTAGCGCTAGTGCAGCCATACCAGCAAGAGGAGGTACTATAGATATTACCATTAAGAATACACCTGAAGTAAGTGCAGCTAATACTGCTATTCTTTCAGTTTTTGCAGCAAATAATCTTTGGTAAAAGTCTTGACCTATCAATGTATACATTACGGTAGCAATAAGGGTTAACAGTATAACTGAAGCTCCTGGAGAACCTACGTTTAAATACATACTTGTTGGTTGAGGCAGATCGGCTAACTTCTCTAGTTTACTAATAATGCCTCCAATACCACCAGCTACACTAAGAGCTATGCCTGTAGCAAGTAGTACTCCACCACTTCCAATTAATATTTGTACTAGATCAGTTAATGTTACAGCCCATAAACCTGAGATGGCTGTGTAGGCTATGAATATAGTTGTTGCTAATACAGATCCCCATAGTCCTGGTAGTCCTATAGCTTCAAAGACTGCTCCAGCAGCCCATACTTGAGCACCAATAATCCCTATGAGCGCAAGTAATGAGAGTAATGCTGCTAGACATTGTATGGCCCCAGATTTATATCTTAAGTTAAGTATTTCAGGTACAGTGTATACTGCTAAAGCTCTTGACAATTTAGCAAATGATAATCCCAGTAATAATAATCCTAGACCACATGCAAAGCCATACCAAAATCCACCAATACCATACTTAACCCCCCAAGAACCTCCACCAAGAACAAAACCTCCACCATAGTGTGTTGCAGCTAAAGTAGCAGCAGTTAATATTAGCCCTAGTCTTCGACCAGCCAGGAGGAAGTCGCTTGTTGACTTAATGAATCTGGAAGCATAAATTCCTATAAATAGCATAGCCGCTAGGTATACTATAATTACATACCATATTACAGCTTCCTGTGCAAAGATAACCACCTACACGTAAAGGGAAAAGGGTGGGGTATAAATATGTTACGTCTAAAATATCCATTATTTAGTTGGTCTTTCCTTTTCTAATGCTCTACCAACAATCCACGACCTTAGTAGAGTTATAGAGGCAGATAAGCACGCAAACCCTATTGCAGCAGCTAATAGTGAAGGAGCAACATGGTAGTCTATCATTAGTGATACCCCTAGTAAGAAGAAATAGATGCTTATACCAAGTAAAATAATTCCCGTAATACCTACCACTATTGATCTAACGTCTATCTTAGCCATGCTTCAACCCCAAATTAAGTGTATAAGGAATTTTATTAGCTGTTCAAGATATTTTACGTAATTTTCTATGCTTATTACTCTATCCTCAAATTTTAAAATATATTCTTTCAACGGATCATAATCTACGCCATTACCGATAATAGTTTCCTTAATGACAATTAATGGATTATAACCATTAATAACATATAGAGCTAAAACTAATATAATTAATCCGATGGAAAATACTAGTAGGAGTCTAAATGGAAACCTCCCCTCAACAGAGGACTTTATAATACCTTTTATGATTCTAGCAAATATTAGGTATATTAAGAATATAGAACCATAAGTTAAGAGATTAAATGCAGGTCCTCGAATAGTAATGAAGCGTTCTAGAACATTACTTATTCCTGAAAATATTAATGGGAGCATGGGTATTAATACAAGAAAGGATGCTGCATAATCCATAATACCGTAAGACTCTATTACTAAGAGCTTCTTCGCCAAAATAGATAACTCTCTTCTCACCATAGATAACGCTATGTCCCTTGTTATTGTAAACCCGAGGATAATGGTCTCAGTAAACTGATTTATAAGCCACAATAAAGCGTAGAAGACTATTATAGTTATTATTAAAGTACCTATCCTAGTCTCCATAAGGGTAGAGTATATAGTAGAAAGAGGATAAGGTAGCTTACTAGGAAGAGCATACAATATATGTGAAAGCAACATTGTATACCACGATGAAAAAGCCAATGTAATGACATTCACTAAAGCATACTCAATAACTATCATGAACGTTAGCTTTACCTTACCTGCTAAAATTGTTGTAGGAGCATAGTATAATCCTCTAGCCCAATTATATGAGATCAATAATACTAGTAAGCCAGTAATGTATAGTGGAATAGAGCTCATGATGTCAGCTGAAAATAATATATTATACAAATAAATTAACGTTAATATTATTGCAGCTCTAGAATACCTTCCTCTATATATGGATAGAGATGTTAGTGCTATACCTAATAAGCCTATAGTGTATGGTGATAAGAGGTACTTTATAAAGTCTAGTAGTAACGATAATGGTATAGGAATATACATTAAAAACTTAGTTAAATTAGAGCTTATTGTATTAGCATTCATAAATATGAGCATGTATACTACATATATAAATGTGACTAGAGATACAATAGGTGGTATTAATACGTAGATATTCTTTAACTTAAAGCGGGGCATGAAATCTCAGTGCCTCAATCTTCTTTAATATAATTTCTATTATATCTTGAGGGCCTACATTTATAACAGGTATACCTCTTGACGTGAATATCTTTAATGAAGCTTCTCTAGTTTCCCAGCTCTTAGCAACATGTATTCTTTGAAGAACTTTACTAAAACCGTTAAGTGTTTCTAATTCAAAGAGAGGAGAATATGGTGATATAATGCATATGGTATTTCTAAGTTCTTTGGCTTTAATAGCTACATCAACTATACTATTGTATAGTTTCTCATCATAGGGTTCTAAATCAGTTATTAATAGTACTAGGTTATAACCCCAACTAGTACCCCTCACCATAGACTTAGCTATAACTTTTGGAAACTGTGATTTATCTTCACTATATGGTTCAATATCAGCTAACGCGTCAAGTATTCTATAAACATGTATTCTACCATGTCCTAAAGGTACTATCTTATACCTATCACCACCCATATAGATCGTTAATCCAACATAGTCTCCTCTATCTAGTAACAGCTTTGCTATTGTTGCTATTGCCCTAGCTGAAAATTCAAGTTTAGTATTACCTATTACGCCATAATACATTGTTTTAGTTGCATCAAGTATGAATATAGCTCTTAGGTGAGCCTCTAATTCATATTCCTTAACCTTTAATCTACCAGTTCTTGCCGTAGCCTTCCACTCTAAATGTCTAAAGTCATCGCCAGGAACATAGTCTCTAACATCTGCAAATTCTTGTCCTATACCCTTAATTCTAGCTTTAGAAGTACCAAATGGGGCTGTAATCATAGCTGAAAGAAGTCTTTTCTCTTTCAACGGTATAACCTTGGGTTTAAACTTATACTCTACTGGTTCACCAACATATGTCTCAACGAAAAACAAGCTTAATGGATCTCTTAATATAACTTTTAACCTATTAAAGGAGTGTTTACCTATAAATGGTTTAAACTTATATTCGTGTCTTGATGTACCTCTAGATGGGAGTATCAGTAATCCTGATGTAGAACCTTCTACAACTTTAAACGTTTTAGGAGGATTATCAATAAATTCTACGCCATAAATTGGTATAAGTGATGGATTATAGAAGATTAATGTCATTGTATGTAGATCTCCTTCAATAAAGCTTCCCTTAATTTTTCTCTCAACTCTTATACTACTCAATGCCTTGGCCTTTATCTGTATAATGTACCTCATTATAATTATAAGTAATGTTAAGCTTAAACCCGTAATGAATAGTGAAAGGAACATTGAATGTTGAGGTGATATAAAGCCTAAAGCTATGAGGAGGGCTGAAGCAAGTATGAGCGCTTTTCCTCTTGGCGATAATAGTGCTGGTACTTCTATACCGTCCTCACTCATAGATGGCCACTCTTATTATGGTGATGGAACTCTTTCAAGGATATCCTTTATAACATCTGTAGGCTTTACACCTTCAAATACTGCTTCGGTTGTTAAGATTATTCTATGATTTAATACAGGTACTGCAACCTCTTTTACGTCGTCTGGTATGATGTAGTCTCTACCATTCATTAATGCTAATGCTCTAGCAGCCATTAATAAGGCTATTGCAGCTCTAGGACTTCCACCAAGTCTAATAGCAGAATGTCTTCTAGATTCTTCAACAATATCAGCTATATAGCTTAAGATAGATTCATCAGCATGAACCCTCCATACAAGTTCTCTAACCCTAAGAATGTCTTTACCGGAAGCTACGGGGTTAACTTTGAAATCATATATACTCTTAAGTCTTTTCAGAATTTCTATTGTTTCAGATTTATTTGGATAGTCTATAAAGATTCTCATAAAGAATCTATCAAGCTGTGCTTCAGGTAATGGGTAAGTACCTTCAAGTTCTATGGGGTTTTGAGTTGCAAGTACAAGAAATGGGTCTGGGAGCTTATACGTTACACCTTCAATTGTAACTTGCCTTTCCTGCATAGCTTCAAGCAATGCGGCTTGTGTTTTTGGGCTAGCTCTATTAATTTCATCAGCTAGGATTATGTTAGCAAATATGGGACCTAATCTTACATGAAATTCACCAGTTTTAGGATTGTAGACCATAGTACCAACTATATCTGATGGTAGTAGATCTGGTGTGAATTGTATTCTCTTAAATTCTAACCTAAGTGCTGCTGCTAGAGTTTTAGCAAGAGTAGTTTTAGCAACCCCTGGAACACCTTCTAATAATACATGGCCTCCAACGTATAGGCTTGCTAAGATCATTTTAATTTCCTTAACCTTACCGACGATGATTTTACTAACTTCTGCTATAACTCTATCAGTTATTTTCTTAACATACTCTAAATCAGATTTTTCTAAGCCTATATTCGACACCCTTAACACCCGGCTTACCCATTATTGTAGCACCCATAGTCTCAAGAATCATTTCAGAATCTAATACTAATTTAGATAACGTTCTTCTCCAAAAAATTATTGGAGGCCATATAAACTTTCTCTTACCTATATGGTATTCATATATTTTCCTTAGCTTACGTATAGCTCTAAGAGCTCTATCACTTTTCTCTTTAAATATAAGTCTAAACCTTTTCAAAACATTCTCCTCGTCAATTTTCATGAAGTCTAAATTAAGCTCTTTTAAAGCTATTTTACGTAAAATTTCGTAAAGACTTGCTAGGGTTTCTATAATATCCTTTTTAGTTAAGTACCTAACATTATACATTCTCCTACTAGGTAATTCTGTTTCAAGTAGAATGCTTGTCTCAATACGTCGATAAATACCTTCGTCAAATCCATGTTTACCTCCAAGCTTTTTAAGAATAATGTAGGCTAGGAATAGTATGAGAAGTAATGCAATAAACTTCATAATTAAAGGTAGTTGACTGAGAAGGGATAAGTACATAGAGTCAAGAGCTTTAACCATCATAGTTAAAAACATTGAAATAATTAATCCTATAGGAGGTATAGGTAGTCCAAGTAACGTCTCTATACCTAAAGCTTTGTAGTGCAAACAATCTATTATTATCTTATACTCTTTATCACCATGAGTCAATACCTTAACGATGTCTATTGCGAACTGTTTATTCTCTATTGAGGTAAATCTCTTAGGTACAGATTCGTTTAGGTATTCTTCTTTAAAGAATTGATTAATAAAAATACTACTATCAGATATTATTATACCCTCATAGTCTTCCCCCATGTAGTAGACAACGATAGGCTTACCTTCATAAGTACATAGGAATCTGAAAAACTCTTCCTCAAAACCAGGATGTCTTGGGATTAAAGTTATATAAGACGCTATATTTAATACTAAGGTATATTCAGTATCATTTATCTTACATTTAACTACAGGAAATAATGGTCCATAAGGTGAATTAGGATCCTTAATAACTAATCCAGAAATCATGGCATGGAACAAAGTCATTAATAGTGAATTTGAAGTTATATTCTCATCAGCTATTAGAAATGAAGCATGGTGGGCTCTCTGTATAGCTTCTTTCAATAGTTTTATATCATCTAAAGTAAAGGGTCTATCAGGTGCAATAACTATGTATAAGAAACTATCATTAACCTTAACTAGTCTATTAATATCGCTCATGGAGTTTAACAGGTAGACCTCATATCCCTCCTCCTTCAACATATTATAGAACTCAGATGTACCATTCCATAACGTATTATATGGGCTAGAGGAATAGTAATATATGGGTAACTTTATAGGTAAGATCTTTAGAGGAGCATAAATTGAAGCAATAAATGCTACGAGAACTAAAAGTATTGCAAACGTCTTTTTACTTATCACTTCCTTTCACCTGAAAGCTCATTAAATTTCTCTTCACATATCTTAATCTCATCTTCACTAGCCTTCTTACCTCCAAACCTTACCTTCTCATATAGATAGGTTAATGTCTCTAGGGTGTTATATTCAACTCTACCTCTTAACCTTCTTAGATATTCTCTTGGGGTTTCATATCTAAGCCTAGGTAATCCTCTTCTCCTCATAATTTCAAGAGCTAAAAGATAATATTTGATAATGGGATGTATTTGTGAATCTAGCTTTGCCTTTAACCTTCTAATAGTCATATGAATCCTAATACTGTCTATGAGCTTTCCAGTTAACCTCTTTATAGGCTTAAGCCTTAGGATAAGGAACATTGTAGTAGCTAGAACGATTACTAAGATTAAATACATTATGATGTTAGTAATGTTAAGTAATGAAATATTTAAGCTAGGAGTTGAAGGGACAATAAACCCAATATCCTTAAGCCTTGAAATTCTTTTTAAATCAAATAATCTTGGAGGAGTGGACACATATCTATTATTCTCTTCTCTAGCTTCAACCTCTTCAGGTTCCATTCTTTTACCGAATATTAGTTGTAACATATCCATAGTTGTCTTAACAATTCTACCATCAGATGTTATGTATGTTGGTAAATTATTTAAGAACTCCTTTAACTCATCTTCAGAAATATAGCCTTTTTCAAGAAGCTTAGTTAATATATCATCAAGTCTACTATATGCTATAGAGTATAGCCTACTAGCAGTAAGGTAATCGCCTTTCATTAATGCACCGACAATATTATCTAGTAAATCAGAGTTTTCAGGATCAATATCTTTAACAAGTGAAGCAAGTTTCAGTAAGGTATTAATAACTTCAATATTATTAAGACTAGTTAAATTAGAATTAAGCAGCTTAGATAAATCGAGAGCTTTTTCAGGATCCAAAACAACATCAAGTTTTCCATCCTTCCTACTTATTCTATAAGAAGCTAATAAGGATAAGAGAGACTTAGTTTCTTCAGGCTTATCAATGTATAAGTCTTTATTCTCCCTTAATATCCTCTCTAATTCTTCAAGATCTTCACTAAGCTTAGCAATATTACCACTTTCAATATCTCCCTCAATCTCTCTTAGCTTTATAGATACTAATGGGTCTAACTCATCACCGTAGGATTCAAGTAAGGTTGAAGTTAGATTTTTTAATACATAGAGATCTTTAATTAATCCACTATTAATTGTAACATTACTAGTTAAGCTACGACTATGCCTCTTACCAATAACTTCAGCATTAACATAAGTGGTATAGAGTATAATTGAAAATGCAATTATCAATAATATGCTGATCTTAAGTACTTTAACTATTTCAAATTCCTTACCATTAAGTTCATGTATATTAGTCATACCTATGGCCCTACAGCTAAACAATATTTTATAATAACACTTTAATAACACTATCCAACATAGTTAAAGAAACCGCTAACACTCCTATATCCATAGCAGACTATTATTTTTATAACGTAGTTATCTTCTACAACATATGTTCTACTCTGCTCTAGTAATTCTATGACCTCATAGTTAAGTAAGAATTCTACTGATCTATAGTACTAAAATAAGTAGTAATATTCTCAAGTGCTAGAGATAGCTTTAAAACACCATTATCAGCATATGCTTAAAACTTAAGTGCTAGTTAGAAATTTCAATAATACTGGAATTGTATAGCCAGAAGAGTATTACCGTGACTTATAAGAAAAAATTACCATATAATTATATGGCTAGCGTTTACGGTACCTATACCATTCATAAATAGGATAGATCCATTCATTATGGGAATGCCATTACTATGGTTCTGGGAATTCATATGGGTAATAATTACTCCAATACTATTAACAATATCCTACTTCATGCTTGGAAAAGGAGGGTGAAACATAATGGTTGAACCACATGTTATATCATTAAGTATAATATTTGGATGGATAATAATTTCAGCAATAGTTGGAGTACTAGCATATAAGCTAAAGATAAAGGTACTAAGGCTTGATACATACATGGTCACAGGTAGAGGACTTGCACTCATCGTAACGTTCCTAAACATGGCAGCTGTAATATACAGTACATTCGCATTTCTAGGAGCAGCTGGCTGAACCTATGCATTTGGAGCACCAGTACTTTACATATGGGCTTATGGATGTTTAGCATATACGCTAGTCCTCTTCTTTACACCAAGAATATGGAGTGTAGCTAAGAATCAAGGATTACTTACATAACCAGACTTCTTCTTATGGAGATATAATAGTAAATTCCTAATGGCATTTACAGCAGTAATAGGAATAGCATTTAATGTACCATATGCACAACTACAATTACTAGGTACTAAGTATATTGTTGAACTAGGTAGCTACTTTACAATTCCTGGAATATGGGTTGTGGTTATAGTATATGTATTAGTAATGATATTCCTGTTCCTTGGGGGTATGATTAGCTTAGCTATTACAAATACCATTCAAGGAGCTATAATGCTAATAGCAATGCTATCAATGGGTATCCTTATACCAGTAATCTTATTTGGAAGCCATGCAAATATGTTTGCAAAACTTGCAGAAGTATCTCCAGCCCACTTAGTATTCCTGGAGCTAAAGGAATTCACCCAGTACAATGGTATCTATCAACAACTATAATGTGTGGTTTAGGATTCTGATGCTTCCCGCAACTTGCACAAATAGTATTTTCAGCAAAATCTCCTGTAACCGTAAGAAGGGGCATAGTATTATCATCATGGTATCATCTAATAGGCTTTCTACCAGTAACACCTGTAGGTCTAGCAGCATTCCTAGCGTTTCCAGGCCTAAAGGTATCGGATTGGGCATTACATTATTCAGTACATAAAGCTATTCCCACCATGGATATTAGGATTAGTCAGTGCTGGTGGAGTAGCAGCTGCATTATCTTCGGTATCAGCTATACTACTTAGTAGAAATATATGGCAAGGACTGATAAGACCTCAAGCATCAGAAAGAGAAATTATATTAGTTGCAAGAATTTCAGTTATATGCTTCATACTACTAGCACTGTACTTAGCATGGACAGCACCAGCATTCCTAGTATACCTACTGCTAGTAGGCTATAGCGGAATAACACAAATGATTCCAGGATGGATACTAGGTACATACATTAAGTGGATAAAGAAGGAAGGAGTAATTGTAGGAATTATTACCGGAATAATAATAGTAATACTAACA
>Ga0190367_1000024_pt1 | contig 119749 bp, 131 predicted proteins | sample 4872181011_MG_FD_171838 | JGI IMG/M metagenome (GOLD analysis project Ga0190367, IMG submission 171838) | Hydrothermal vent microbial mat bacterial communities from Southern Trench, Guaymas Basin, Mexico - 4872-18-10-11_MG | ecosystem: Environmental > Aquatic > Marine > Hydrothermal vents >...
AACCATAGATAATAACAAAATACAATAACCAAGGTAAAGCATAATCAAACAAGCCCATATCTTCAAAAATATAAAGCACATTCCCAATTAAGGATGAATCAAACCACCCATGAAACATTTTTACACCTTTTATCCTGTCACAATTTCATAACTTTCAATTTCTATGCTGTTTTCTGGACATTCTTTGACTGTTATGGTAATGAGATCTATTTTATCTATTATACTTGAATTTATTTTAAATGAAATTCTTTTTGTTACTCCTATATCCACTCTATAAGTGTTGTTTATCTCTTGTATATTTCCATTATGCCCAAATACCGAGATATTTGATAATGTGAATGGTATTCTTCCTTGATTTTTAATGTACATCCTGAAATAGTTATCTCCTGTAACATTGAACTCCATTCCATAATATGAAAAATCAATCTTTTCACATTGCCTAATTTTGGTATATTGATTTTCATATTCCTCTGTTTTTCCTTTAACTAATGTTGAGTACCAACCTGAAAGAAAAAACCCAACACTTACAGCTATAACTACTAGCATTACAGCACCAACGTATGGTGAGATTCCTTTCATAGATGATTTCATGATATCTCACTCTGTTTCTTTCTTTTCTTCCTCTTCTCCCTCCTCTTCACTTTCTTCTGATTCCCTACCCACAATATCAGTCACGCTAACAATAATAAACCCTATTGTTACTAATGTTATAGTTATTGCAACAGTATATGGATCTATAACTATCCAGAAATCTCTAAACATATATCCTAAGGTTTCATAAAACAATATGAAAATCACAATCGTTATAATACCTGCTATCACATATTTCAGCGTGTTATTCTGTTTAACAATATCTGTACCAAATTTTACTCCCAATATTGATAAGGTTAAAGGTATTAATAACAAAGTTACAGCCAATACACCCCACTTTGTAAATAACTCAGATAAGAACTCAGTTATTGTTCTTGTTTGAGGAGCATAATAAATAATCAAAGTAGCCATTGTTATTGCAAGTAATCTATTAATTCTCTCTACATTCTTTCCTTTCTCTTTACCAAATATGTTTACCCTTGATAATAAACCATAGATAATAACAAAATACAATAACCAAGGTAAAGCATAATCAAACAAGCCCATATCTTCAAAAATATAAAGCACATTCCCAATTAAGGATGAATCAAACCACCCATGAAACATTTTTACACCCTATCTAATTAACTTACAGGCAAAAGATCAGAGATTGTGGCTACAGGAGTATCAAATGCAGGCCATCCACCATAAGGTTTAGCTATAAGTGCGGTGATGCCTTCACATTCTGTATATAATCTGATTTTATCTAAATCATTATCATCTGAGATTTTCAACTCATCATATGGAAGAGTAATATTTACATCTATATATTTGCTTTCATCTTTGTTCAAAGAAATTGGATTTTTGAGATTATACACCCTTGATCCCTTTCCTGATGTGTCATATATTTGTATTTGGGTTATTGCAATAGGTTCAAGACCGTTATTAACAACATAAGCCTCTACTATTACATCTCCATTATATGAGGAATTAAGCCGAGAGAATTCGTTTCTCACATCTATACTTGCATAGCTACACTCTATTTTCTTCTGCCCTTCTTCAACCTTCTCCTTACTTGATTTCGTGATATTTGTTACCCATGCTGTTATAAGAGCCCCTACTGCCATAGTAAATGCTATTAAAAGCACAGCAGCAACCAATGGAGATATAGCCTTATATATGTTTTTTTCCCTTAACATTTCCTATCACCTTTTCATACATTTTGAATTGAATTGAAATTTTTAACTAATACATTAAATATAATTAAGTTTTTCCACATATATATAATTAATTCTTATTGAGGCGTTTTAAGTATGCTCAATAATTCTTTATGGTTAAGCGGAAAGTATACCTTATCAATAGCACATCAAAGCAGCCAACACTCTTGAAAAAGGTTAGCATACTGCAAAACTTTAGGTAAAGATATGATTTCTGTTAACCAAATTTTTAAAATACGTTATTGGACAAAACTGGAATTGTCAAAAAATTTTTGATGAAGGTCTGTTAACAAGAAAACTTATTCTTGCAATCGCATTAGCTCTCTAAGGTTTGCTTTCTCTAATACGCTTCTTTAAAAGGTTACTTTTCCGCTTAACAAAATTTTGTTAATAGAGAATTATTGGACAATGCCGACAAAACTGGCTTTTCATAAAAATATATAACTATGTGTGAAATAAATTATTAATATGGGTAAATTTGAAATTATAGAACATCTTTATCCTGAGAGAAGATGGATATCCTTCACAATTAAAGGGCATAACCCTTGGGCTTGGGTTTTTAAAAAATATGTTAAATTAGTTGCCCATATTTTTGAGATTTCAAGTTCAAAGATATATTTGCGTTTTTTGATGGTTGATGATTTTGAGACATATAAAGGAGGAAGCACTATATATTATAGATATCATGTTGATTTCGTTAAGCCTTGGGATAATTTCACAAAGTTTTGGGTAGAGACACGTCTTAGTGGTTCACAGGATATAAAGACAAAAGAAGGGGTTGTGGAATTTAAATTTCATCCATATCTAAGAACTAAATTTGAGTATGTAAATCAAATTCAAAAGAGTTTGATAGATTTATATTGGCTTGGCTATTACCAGAAAAGAGTTAATACATTAAAAGAACAAAATAAGGCATTATTTGAAAAAACCATGTTGGAGATCAAATCTGCATTGGGTGTGAAGTTAGTAGAGGAAAAAGTAGAAGAGGGATGGAAGGAAGGTTTCTAAAAATTTTTAGTTTTTTATATGTTTATTTATATTCTATGAGGACAAGTTATTATGGGACCGTGGGGTAGCCTGGACTAGCCTTCCACCTTGGGGTGGTGGCGACCCGCGTTCAAATCGCGGCGGTCCCATCATTCGAATTTGTGAAATTTTTATCTAAAGAGCAATCGATTTATTTTTGTTTTAATGAAATCTATCCTCAATCTTCTTTGATAGATCAATAGACCCTTTCATTTTGCAATATCTTCAACTAAAGCAAATAAAATTTTTAATAACCGATTGCAATAAAACTCCATTTACTAGGACCAGCACGTTGGAATCCATTGTAAAATCTAAATTGTGATAAGGAGGTAGGATAATATACCCAATTATCTTCGTATTCATCTGCGTCATAAGGTTTACCGGTAAAATCAGAATTTGTTTTAGGAGTCACAACTAATGAAAAAAATTGGTGAGTAAAAGAAATCGGCAGATTAATTAATCTAACCGATGATATAGGACAATAGAATTCCCCCCACTGAATGATTAAACCATTTGAAAACTTTATATATCCATTGGTAGATAAAGAAGAATCTATAATCCCTCCTCCTTCCGGCCAGCTAGTTCGACAATCATTGCCAATACATAAGCCATCTCTTCCTTTGACATAACCAGCAACATCTAATTTCGCTTGTGGATTTGTTGTACCTATACCTACATTACCATTTCCTTTTATAATTACTTTATCATCCCCAGCAATTTGAAATCGAATATTGTCGCTATCTTGTTCGTTATTAATTACCACATCTTTTCTATCAGATCCATAATCACGTAATCCAAACATTGCTAAATCTGAATCCCAATGAACAGTGAAACCTCTAAATTTACCAGAGGGAATTTGGCTTCCACCACAACATGTAGGATCATATCGACCGATATATTGATGTGCATTTTGATCAAAAATCTCTAATTTTGACTGTGGATTTGGCGTCCCTATGCCAACATTACCATTATTTTTAATAACAAACATATCCCACTGAGTAACTCCGCTATCAGAAGTATATCCAATAGTAATCCTCTCCTGACCACTTGGATTTCGAATATGCCAATATCCAGAACCAGCAGTTCTTTCTAAGGTAATCCAATCTCCATTTCCTTGTTTGATTCCAAGTTTACCATGTGGAGATGTTGTTCCTATACCTACTTTACCTGTGCTAACATCCACAAACAATTTCCCACTTCCAATGTTAAGATTTCCTGATCCTGTAATAGAACCAGAGATTTTTATATCTCCACTAACATCCAACTTTGCTGTTGGTGAAGCTGTCCCTATTCCAACTCTTCCAGTGCTAACATCCACAAATAACTTTCCACTACCGATGTTCAAGTTACCTGATGCGATAATAGCGCCAGCAGAGTTTAATCCGCCTACATTGATTGTGTGCGTAGTGGTGGCTCCATTGTTTGTTATGTCTTGTAATGTATCTTCTATGATTCCAGCATCTATCCTTCTATTCTCGTCTGCATCAATGGTTGTTAAATCACTTTTAGTTTTTGCGATTTGCGAGAGATAATGCCATGGTCTTGTTATGTCAACTTTTACAGCTAATGCTATGGAATATAAAAGCATAAGCGTTATCAAAACCTGAATTCCTATTGATATGAGTTTTTGTGAGCGTTTCATATATTTTTATAGAGGTTAAAGTGGTATATATAGGTTTATCTTCCAAAGATTACCTCCAATACATCTCTATGCTTTAATATATAATCCTTTCCATGTGCTCTTTTGGTTCTTGCATCTATTACCTTAATGAAATTTTTGGCAAAATCTTCATGAATAGCCCGAGCAAAATCCAAGGCTGTTGATCCAGTTGGCAAAAGAAAGCAATCAGGCAATACTCTTCCCTCTTTATCAGCCAATTTGTTTACTCCAGCAGGGAATACAGCAATATATTTTAACACATCAAATACTACTTTATCCAATATATTTTGTACTCCTGTATTTCCATACACCTTCAACACCTTTTCCTCTATATATTTTAAACCCTCTTTTTGTTTTTCATTTAGTTTTGAGTCATCAATTATTTTGAAATGACCCTCTCCCGGAATGTATTCTATAATTCCATTTTTATCAGCTTTTCTAAGTGCTATCTCTGCTACTGCAGATGTAGGAACTATTAACATTTCCTTATATTTCTTCTTTAACATTTCTATGTTCTCCTTTGCAGATGGCAAATCTGCTTTGTTAGCAGCAATAGCTATCTTTTTTGATACCTCTCTAACCATTGATGCAAATCTTTTTTTATCATCATTACTCCAGTTTTGCATACTTTTATCTTCCAATCCTAATTCAATAAGAGAGCATTTTATATCTTTTTCACTGATTTTTAATCCAGAAAGTATTTCATGAAGTATTGTTTCTTTTGGCTTTATCTTTTGAACATCTAATCTGACGCTTTTATTCCAATTCCTTTCTAAGATTGAGTATATCCACATATCCAATTCCCTTATAAGGAAATCAATATCTTTTGAGGGATCATAATTTCCATAGCCTATAAATTCTCCTTCTTCATTTGTGGAACCTGAGGCGTCTATTACTAAGATGAGAGCATCAGCTTGACGCAAATTATCTAAGAATTTATTTCCTAAGCCTCTTCCTTCATGGGCTCCCGGAACTAGGCCTGGTACATCTATTATCTCTATTGGCACAAATCTATACTTTCCTTTAAGGAAACCATATCGAGGATTAGAAGCAACACCAAATTCATATCCTGGATCCTCAACTCTTACATATCCAATTCCTTTATTTGCCTCTATAGTTGTAAAAGGATACTCTGCTATAGCAACATCCACGAGTGTCATTGCCTTAAACAAACTGCTTTTTCCCACAGAAGGTTTCCCTACTAATCCTATAGTAATGCTCATAAAAGTAAATTTTATATTGAATTAATTTTTTAAAAAGACACAAAATGGATAGGTTATGTTTTCCGTTAACCATTTTTAAAATAATTGGTTAACGGGAAGCATAACCTATCCAAAGCATATTGCAGCAAGGTATCCTTTCAAAAAGGTTAGCTGCTTCAGTCTGCTGGATAAAAGGGTTATGTTTTCCGTTAACCAAATTTTTATTTTAATGAAAAATGGTTAACGGGAGGAAATCGCTTTCTCAAGGCACATTAGAGCATGCTAACCCTCTACAAAAGGTTAGCTACTTCAATACGCCAAATGAAAGGGTTATACTTCCCGTTAACCGATTATTTTGCATAAATAAAAAATAGAAAAATTTTTTAATTTATGTGAGAAAGGAAGATTTATGCCATTAAAGAGATCTTTGGGTTTGTTTGAGGTTACTCTTTATGGTGTGGGAATGATTATAGGAGCTGGTATCTATGTTCTTATAGGTAAAGTTGCTGGATTGGCTGGTTATGGAATATGGCTAAGCTTTCTACTCTCCTCGTTCATCGCTATTTTTACAGGTTTAAGTTATGCTGAGCTATCTAGCATATTTAAAGAGGATGGAGCAGAGTATGTGTATGTTAGAGAGACAATACAAAAAGAATATCTGGCATATCTTGCAGGTTGGTTTGTGCTTTTTGGGAGTATTATATCAGCATCTGTTGTAGCATTGGGTTTTGCTGGATATATGAGTGGCATACTAAATATAAATTATATAACTCCCATAGCTATAGGGATGATTTTTCTATTAACATATATTAATTATCGCGGAATAAATCTCTCTGCAAAGGTAAATGATATCGCTACTTTTTTAGAAATAGGCGGTTTACTTTTTCTTATTATAGGTATCTCGGCTATAACACTAAAAGAAAACATTTCAATACCAGACTTTACTTCCTTTCATATTGGAGGAGTTCTTAATGGTGTCATTTTAGCTTTCTTTGCTTATTTAGGTTTTGGAAGTATAGCAAAGATAAGCGAGGAAGTCAAAAATCCTGGAAAAACTGTGCCTCTTGCCATTATATTATCCATCTTAATAACCACTTTATTATATGTTTCTGTAGCCTTGATAAGTGTAATTGCTGTTCCTCCCGAGGAGTTAGCTAAATCGAATGAACCTGCTTCTTTAATAGCATCAAAAATTCATCCTTCATCAGCATTTCTACTCTCCATTATTGCTTTATTTTCAACAGGAAATACTCTACTACTTATCTTAGTCTCGTCATCGCGTATGCTTTATGGATTATCAAAGTATGGTGTGTTTCCAAGATGCTTTACCAAGATAAGTAAGAGCACCTCAACCCCATATTTGGCTGTTTTAATGGTTGGGCTAATCAGTGCTATATTGTCGCTATTTAAAAAGATTGAAATTGTAGCATCAGTAACCAATATATGGGTCTTCATAGCTTATATCTTTGTAAATCTTTCAGTAATATTTCTCAGAATAAAAGAAAGACCTTTTAAAGGATTCAGAGCACCTATGAACATTGGAAAATTTCCTGTGTTTGCGGTATTGGGGATTATCTCTTCATTAATAATGATTATATACCATTTTGCTTATACTCATACAAGCATTAAACATCCAGATGTATATCTAACAATTTTGCTTATTACAGCTGCAACAATATATTATCTCTATAAGAGGAAAACCGCGATTACACATTCCACTCATTGAAGAATCTTCTTAAGAACTCCTCCATAAATCTATACCTTTCCTGAGCCATCTCTTTTGCAGTAGGTGTGTTCATCAAATCCTTGAGTTTTAATAGTTTCTCATAGAAATGATTGATACTTGTGGATTTGGCTTTCTTGTATTCCTCAAATGATTTGAATTCCTTTGGATGTATATCAGGATCATATATTGCTCTACCTAATTTACCTCCTGTAGCAAAGCATCTTGCTATGCCTATTGCACCCATTGCATCTAATCTATCTGCATCTTGAACTATTTTTCCTTCCTTTGAGGATGGAACACTTTTACCAGTGCCTCTAAATGAGATGTCCTTTATGATCTCAAGAACCTTTTGTGTTGTTTCCTTATCAACGCCAAATTTTTTTAGTATCTTGCGTGCATTTTTCAACTCTTTGCTTTTTTCATTTAATTTCCAATCATCTAAGTCATGCAAAAGAGCTGCCAATTGCAGAACTCTTAAGTTTACATTTCCTTCTTTTTCAGCAATCTTCAAGGATAGTTTCCATACCCTATAGATATGCCACCAATCATGACCGCTACTTTCATTATAGGTTATTTTCTTTATGTGTTCAGCTATCTCATTGATAAGAGAATCGTTGCTGAGCTTCATAAAAACAAAAATAAGAGAGGATAAATTTAAAAACTTTACTAAATTATATCTACTTATAGGTGGTTGCAGTGGAGAATAAAGAGAGATTATCAAGAGCATTAATGTTTGAATTTGAGAAGATAGATTCAAATGAAGGAATAGTAAAGGAACTTATGATAGTTGAGAATCCGTTAGCGGGAAGTTTTAAGGTAAGTAATGGAGAGATTACAGCATACATTTATATGCACAATAAAACTGTAGAGGTCTTTGTGATAGACGAGAATGGAAACATAAAGAATAAAGAAATTTCCTTAGAGTAAAAAGATTCAACCTCTTGATGCTATTCTAAAAATTTTTATTTCATCCTCATCATTTATTAAATCTTCATCAGTTACTATCTTATTATTTCTTTTCACTATCACTTCTTCAGGATTAATGCCGAGGTTTAAAAGTAGTTCTTTGAGTTTTATTTTCTTTTCTATCTTTATTTTATCAATGCCTTTTTTATAATTATAGGATATCTTTACCATGACTTTATTTAACAAACTTAAGATTTTAAATATGTTGACCTTATAGTATTGAGCAGCAAACTTTGTTAACGGGAAGCATAGCTTTATACAAAGGGTTAACTGCTCTCATACACTTCTTTGAGAGGTTATGTTTCCGCTTAACAATAAAGAATTATTGGACAATGCCTGACCTTATATAACTGCAGAAACTTATTTAAATATGGTATATTTTATTCCTTATATGCATACAAAAACTAAGGAAGATCTAAAGGAAATTGATTTACCTGTGATGAATATAGGCATAGTAGGGCATGTGGATCATGGAAAAACAACTCTTACACAGATGCTTACAGGAAAGTTCACTGATGAACATAGCGAGGAGTTAAAGAGAGGGATATCAATAAGATTAGGATATGCTGATTTAAAAATAAAAAGATGTCCAAAATGCGGGACATATACTACATTGGATATATGCTTCAATGATAACACTCCAACACAACTATTGAGAACATATTCTATAATTGATGTACCTGGACACGAGACATTGATAGCTACAGTATTAACAGGAACAGCCCTGATAGATGCTGCTATCTTAGTAATAGCAGCAAATGAGCCATGTCCTCAACCACAAACAGAAGAGCATTTAACAGCATTAGAAATTGCTGGCATTGACAAAATAATCATTGTACAAAATAAAATAGATTTAGTAACAAAGCAACAAGCAATTGAACATTACAAACAGATAAAGGAATTTATAAAAGGCACAATTGCAGAGAATGCTCCTATTATTCCTGTATCAGCTCATCACAATACCAACTTAGAAGTCCTTTTGGAGTACATTTATAATCTCTTTGTTCCTCCAAAGAGAGATGAAACCTTATCACCAATAATGTATGTTGCGAGGAGCTTTGATGTCAATAAACCCGGAACAAGAATAAAGGATTTGGTTGGAGGTGTATTAGGTGGTGCTATAAGGCAGGGAATATTTAAGATTGGTGATGAAATAAAGATACTTCCCGGTATAAAGAAAGGAGAAAGGTTTATGCCTGTATATACAAAGATAGAGAATATGATGCAGTCTAATAGGAAAATAAAAATAGCGAGACCAGGCGGCTTGATAGCTATTTCCACTCTTTTGGATCCTTATTTTACAAAGGGAGATAGTATGGTTGGAAATATAGTGGTCAAGAAAGATAATGAGGAAGTAGAGGTATATGAGGTGTTACGAGTTAAATATACTCTTATTGAAAGAATTATAGAAAATGAAAGAAAGAAAATTGTTGAGGATATCAATGTAAATGATGTGATTTTAATAAACATAGGAACAGCAAGAACCATTGGGATATGCACAAAAAAAGAAAGGGACGTTATTGAATTAAAACTGAAATTGCCTATTGCAGCTTTTAAGGGAGATAGATGCGTATTATCAATGCAAGTAGATGGTAGGTGGAGATTAATAGGCTATGGAGAGGTGGTGTAGAATGGCAGAGAAGCAATTTGATAAATTAAAGAATCATTATTGTGAATCTTTTATTAAGGATATTGATGATACATTCCTTAGATGCAGGATATTGGGAAAAATTATAGAGATTAAAGATGTCTCTCTTATTATTGATGATGGTACAGGTATTATTGAGGTTATATTTAATGAGGACATAACCAAGAATCGAACATCTTTTGAGGTTGGTAAAGATGTGTTAATTTTTGGTAAGGTGATAAATATAGATAATCAATATAAGATATTTGCTGATATAATAAGGGATGTTGATGATTTGAGTTTAAAGCATTATCGTAAGATTGTTAAGATATGGAAAGACTTTGTTTAAAATATTAGAAGTGTTTTCTTGGTGTTAGGCTATGAGGATTGCAGTATGTGGATTATCATCTTCAGGGAAATCTACATTGGCAAAAAGAATAGCAAAAGAATTTAACCTTGAGCTGTATTCCTCTGGTGAAATTTTTAGGGAAATTGCTAAACAGAGAGGCTTGAGGTTGGAGGAATTGAGCAAAGCAACCGAGAAGGAAATAGATATAGAAATAGATGAAAAAACAAAAAGAATATGCAAAGAAAAAGATAATTTTGTTATTGAAGGAAGATTACCATGTTTTTTTTGTAAAGATTCCTTTAAGATATATTTACATGCTCCTTTGAATGTAAGAGTTAGAAGATGTGCCTTAAGGGATGGAATATTGTATGAAGATGCCTTAAAATTGGTTGAGGAGAGAGATATGAATGATTTGAGAAGATATAAGATTCTGTACGGAATAGATGACTATGACAAAACAATGAAGGAAATTGCTGATTTGGTTATAGATACTGAGCGCTATTCCATAGAGGAGATGTGCTCTTTAGCGTTTGAAGCTATAAGAGAGCATATCTCATTTAATCCTTAATTGGCTTAACATGTCTTAATGTAGTGATATACCATATCATTATTACTATGAAGGAATTAAGAATTGCTAAAAGGATGTGGTCGTATATTCTATAAAATTGTGCATTTGTCATCATTACCAATATTAAAGCAAGAGAAATTCTGCAGATGTTTATGAATAAAGCAAGAAAGGGAGAGATAGCAAGCAAGACAATTTTTCTTTTGATGGAGACATTTGGAGTGGCTAATATTAAAGCAAAGAGAAATGCAAATGTTTTGAAACCTATGCATTCCTTTGTAATTGAGATGTATAACCCTTGGTCGTGCATTTGTAATGTGTTACCTAATCTTTCCAAATTGAATATATACGATAGTATAAGAGCTTCATATATCTGGAAATTATAAAAGTCATGCTTATAATAAATCCAAAACATAAAAGAAAGCGAAGAAAACAGGATTATTGAGAATTTAAATAATGCAAGTAGCTTTTTATTTCTTATGTTGTTAACCTGCAATCCCCTCTTCGCTTTTCTTTTCATCTTTAACTCCTTCTTGCGTTTCATTTACTAAAGACTCTATATCAAGTTTCTCTTCTTTTTTGCTTTTTTTCTTTACTATCACCATAAAATCCCCTATTATCTTATATGTTTGTGGTTATATATATAATTTAAAGTAAAAATTTTGGTTAACAGGAAAAATCCATTTTACAACCACATTGCAGCGTGATAACCTTTTTATTTTTGGTTATCTGCTTTGCAATGAGCTTTTTAGCAGATCCTGTTTCCTGTTAACCATTTTTGTTTTGGTTAACGGGAAACATACCTTATCGAGAAACCACATTACAGCATCTAACCATTCTAAAGAGGTTAGCATGCTGTAATTTGGCTTTGAAAAGCGATCTCTTCCCGTTAACCATTTTTGTTTTGGTTAACAGGAAACATACCTTATCGAGAAACCACATTACAGCAGCTAACCCTTTAAAGCGGTTAGCATGCTGTAATGTGCCTCGGAAAAGTGATTCTCTCCCGTTAACCAATTTTTATTATTTTTTAAATTGGTTAACTGGAAACATACCTTTTTCATTTGAGGTATTAGAGCAGCTAACCTTTCACTTGGGTTAGCATGCCGCAAGAGCTTTATGATAGCGATTTCTTCCCGTTAACCATTTATCTGCGTTAACCATTATCTTTAAAATAAATCAAGAGATTGTTTCAGAGAAGCAGAGATATTGTGGTATCAAAGAAATTTGTGTAAATATGAAGAGAATCAATACTGTATTTCGCCTTCTTTATGGAGCCTATCAAGAACATTGAACATCATCAATGGAAAGAGGATTGTGGCATCTCCTCTAATTGTAATGCTGTCTGCATCACTGCTTATTTTACCCCAGCTCTTACCTTCATTTGTTGTGGCTCCGCTTAAACTTCCAGAGTACTCGCTTGAAGTTGTGATATATACAGCATAATCAGTTCCGCCATTTATTAATGTAGCAAGAAGAGCATAGTGCTTGCTTACTCCTCCACCTAATGCAATTAGTCCTTTTTTGTCATCATAAGTTAAATAAGAAATCATCCTACCAAAATCATCTATCACATCCACAATAAAATCTTTATGATCCTGCTTTAACATAAAAAGGTGAAAGCCAATAGCACCATCTGCAATTGCTGGACAGAAAATGGGCACTTTCTTAAGATATGCCTGCCTAAGTATGCTATTCTTATCATTTAATCTTTTTCCTATTTCCCATAATAAATCGCAAGTTGCCATATGTTTTCTTTCTTTATAAATTTCCTCTAAAACCCTATGCATGAACCCTTCAAGTTTCATATAGGAATCTGTAGTAATATAAAGGTTTCCTATTCTATTATATCCCTTTTCATAAAGATCAATATCATCAGCCTCGAAACGCGTAATATAAAATCTTTCACCTATTGCTTTCATAATATCTTCTTCTATGCTTCCTGCTGTGGTAACAACCATATCAACAAAACCTAGGGAAATAAGTTGTGCAAAGAAACCTCTCAAACCTGTGGTAACAAGGTTAGATGGAAAAGACAAGATTATCTTAGCATTTTCTTTTTTCATTTTATACACTATATCAGCGCCCTTTCCAAGATGTATGCTTTGAAATCCTACATTTTTGAGAGATTCAACAAGAGATGATGCTGAGGAATTAGGAGACCAAAGAACATCTTTAACATAATCAGACATAAAAATAATAAATAGGAAAAAATTTAAAATAGTTGATATAAGTATAATTTAATTTAAAAGGTGCTTAAAATGATGCGACATTATCAGGATAAAAAGAAAATTGCTTTTCATTTTGTTCTTCTTATGGGTATTGTTAGCCTCTTTGGAGATATAACATATGAAGGAGCAAGAAGCATCATAGGCCCTTATCTGGCTATATTAGGTGCAAGCGCTACTGTAGTAGGTTTGGCATCAGGTTTAGGGGAATTTGTTGGATATGGATTACGATTAATTTCTGGTTATATTGCAGACAAAACTAAAATGTATTGGCTATTCACCGTTATAGGTTATGGATTAATTCTCTCGATACCTTTATTAGCCTTTGCTGGTCATTGGGAGATTGCTGTTCTCCTTATTATCTTAGAACGAATGGGAAAAGCCATAAGAACACCTGCCAGAGATGCTATCTTATCACATGTAACAACGCAAATAGGAAGAGGCTTAGGCTTTGGCATTCACGAGGCTTTAGATCAAGTTGGTGCTTTCATTGGTCCGCTGGTTTTTTCTGTGCTACTTATGTTGGGTGGTGAATACAGGTATGGATTTATTGCCCTGTTGATACCTGCTATTTTGACATTGATTTTTCTTATGATAGCAAAAAGTAAAGTACCTTTGCCAGAGAAATTTGAAAGAACTCATAGTACAAAGACCAATAAACTTCCAAAGGTTTTTTGGTTCTACATGTTGTTCACTATTCTAAGTGTCATAGGATTTGCTAACTTTCCATTGATTTCATATCATCTTAAGGTTCAATCAATTCTTTCAGATTTCCAGATTCCCATACTCTATGCGATTGCAATGGGCGTAGATGCTTTAATCGCGGTTTTTATAGGCAGGATATACGATAAGATAGGATTGGCATCTTTGATAACAATACCTCTATTATCTCTTTTTATTCCTTTCTTTGCTTTTTCTCATAGCTTGACCTTTGCAGTTATAGGAATGATATTATGGGGATCAGCAATGGGCATCCAAGAAACAATAATGCGAGCAGCCATCGGAGATATAACGCCAATTGCACATAGAGGGTTTGCATACGGTATATTTAACGCGGCATATGGAGCATCTTTATTTGTTGGGAGCACAATTATGGGGTTGCTATATGATGTCTCTATAAAGTATATTATTGTTTTTGTAATTTTTATGGAAATGCTCTCCATATTTGTGTTCCTCTCACTTAAATGGCAATATAACAAGAGAGCATTTTAAAGTTTTCTTTTTAAAATAACCTGAGTATCTCCCCAACTATAAGCATTAGCAATGAACCCATACTTTTGAAAACCTAATCCTCTATAAAATCTCAGTGCTCTCTCATTTTTGCTTGATGTTTTTGCAACTACAAAATCCTTATTTTTCTTTTTTGCAAGATATAAAGCATGCTCAACCATGGCACTTCCAATACCTCTATTCTGATAATCCCTATGTACAGCTAACCATTCAATCTCGATCTCATGTGCTCTTTCAATCAAACTCATAAAACCAACTTCTTTTCCTTCATAATAAGCAAAATACATCTCTCCTTTCAATGCTTCTATCTCCTGTTTTGATGGATTATAAAATTTAAAATTTATAGAACCACAGTTCTTATGTATTTCAAATGCCTTATTCACATCTCGAGACCTTTTTATTTCTATCTTAGCATGCTTTTTTCTTTTAACTCTCTTAAAATCAAACACATATTCCATTTTAAGGTTATTTCTCCATCTATTGGAGTATTTTATTTCTCTCTCCTCAAATGCCGAGTATTCAAATCCTACACTTTCATAGCATCTTCTAGCCCTAATATTTTCCTCATCTACATCCAAGCATACTTTATAAAATCCTTTTTCTTTTGCTATGTTTATAAGTTTTCTAACAATCTCTTTGCATAATCCCTTACCCCAAAATTTCTTTCTTATCCATAATCCTATTTCTGCATATCTTTCCTTAAATCTTATTTCTCCTATGCCTGCAGGTTCACCATTGTAAAGGATTATTATATTTTTAGATGTCTTCTCCCTCAACTTTTTTCTGATCCATTCTTTTTCATCTTCTATACTGAACTTTTTATTACACAATTTAGCAAAATTCAAAAGGTGTTCTCTTATTTCTCTATCATTTATCTCTATCAACCACTCCGCATCTTTTACATGTAAATCGCGAAATGATATCTTTTTCATTTTTATACCTCTTCAACTCTTATTCTTTAGGGTGACATTAACATCCCTACCCCATTAAGCCACCTCATGCGTAGGCTCAGTGACTATCGCTATCCCTTCAATAGCCATTTCCATAATGGAACAAATCTTATCTTCCCGCGTTTCCTCCGCCACTCCACTTCGCGAGTATCCTCATAATCCCATGTTATCACTGTTAGAGGTACATTATCACCAAGCTTTAGTTCTTCTTTAGCATGTAATAAAGCGCGTATCTCTCTTTCAGGTATTTCCTCATAGGAATTTGCATAGCATACCTGCATCAATTCCTTTATTTTCATACCTTCCTTAATCAAGAAATCTACCTCATAACCTTCGCGTGTTTCGTAAAAATAATATTCATAGAAAGGATGATTGTTTTGCTGTCTAAGTAACTCAACAAATACCAAATTTTCCATTATTCTTTCTTTGCTTAGTTCAAAATTAAAGTAATGTGATAGTCCTAAATCAACAACATAAATCTTCTTTGGCCAATTCTTTCTGATATATATTTTCTGAGAATATCTCTCTAAAAAGAAAATACATAATGTATCTTCTATGAGTGATAAATACTCATATAATGTTTTTTTGGATAATGGAACTTTTGATTTCAAATAAGATTCCACTTTTGAGATGCTCAATTTTGTTGAATAATTCTGAAAACAAAACTCAAAAAGAAATCTGCTGAGATCTACACTTTTAATTTTATGTCTTTCAATAAAATCCTTTAAGAAAATCTCATCAAGGTATGTCTTCAAAATTTTTTTCTTTATTTCTTCTTGATTAGAAATCACAACTTCTGGATATCCACCATATTTTATGTATTCTTCTAAAAGTTCAAGTATAGATAACTTTTCTGATAAAGATAAAAAAGGAAACTTCTCTAATAATGATTGATCTTTATATTTTATGAATTCTCTAAAACTAAAAGGCAAAAGAAAGTACCATAAAGATCTTCCTCTCAATTGAGTTGCAATTTCTTTGCTTGAAAGTTTAGAAGATGAGCCAGTAATCACAATGTTATACTCCCTATCAATTAAACTTCTTAAAACAGACTCCCAATCCTTAATCTCTTGAATTTCATCTAATAAGAGTAAAGAAGGCTCCTTTCCTTTAATTTTTTTAAAAAGAAAGATTATCTCAATTAAGTCCTTAAAACTTATGTTTTTTAAAAACACTTCTTCAAAATTCAAATACAATACTTCTTTATCTTTGTATTTATTTAGAAGATAAATCATATAAAAGGTTTTCCCTGCCCTTCTTGGACCAAGCAAAGAAATTATTTTATGTGGTATAATTTTTATATTAAGTTCTCTTAATACACCTTCAAATTTTCTTTCTTTTTTTAAATACTCCACGATAATTTCCTTATCTATCATAATATCATATAATGATATTTTCATTTTAAAAAGTTTCTTGAGGAAACTATTTTCATAAATTTTAGTTCCCTAAGGGGTCAAAAATTTTTACTTTTATGTAATTCAGAAATTTTTTGCAAATATTTCTTTATCTCTCTTTTATCTTCATAAAATGTAATAGCAAAATATTTATTATCATCCTTTTTTCTAATATAAAATTCTTCATGCTCTTTCTGGAGGAGAAGAGGAGCATTATATCCTAAGAATAGACTATCCACTAACCAGTTATCAGTTGCTTCATTAGGTTGTGGAGAAAGTTTAATATAAATCTTTGAAAGATTTTCAGCTATGTTTTTTACTCCTACAGATTGAACAAATCTCTTTGCAGTACAATAAGCCTTTTCTAATTCTTTTTTATTTTCATGAAGCTTGTAAAAATGATATCTAAGCAATTCTAAATGTTCTGGAAACTTTTCTGGTTCAGCACGACAAAGTCCAAGGAAAGCCAATGGTGCAAGAGAAAACTCGAATTTTGAGCTATTAACAAGATCTCGAAGATAATCTGCTACTCTATACCCCGAAGACATTTCCGATATAATATATAATCCAATAGGGAACAATTCTTTATCTTTTTCTTCTTTAATAGTATCACAAGTGATACTTTCAACTATAGCGGGAATAGTTTCAACAGCTTTGACTTCAAGAACTAAAAATAACAGGTACTTTAAAATTTTCTTGGAAAATTTTTCTTCTGGAATGTTGAGAATAGCAATTTTCAGTCCTTCTCTGAATTTTTTCTTTCCTCTATATGACAGCGATTCATAAATACTCTTTAAAATTTCTATCATATCTTCATATTTCTGACTTAAGATATATCTTTGTTGAGATGTTCTTAATTCTGTTACCAGCCATTTACTAATTTCTTTGCTATTCATATTTTCTATCTTCTTTTTTTCTTCTTTAATGATAATATAATCATATATATCCTTAAGCATGCTATTTTGTTTTTTACCTTCAATTTTTTCTTTAAATTCCATTTTGTTCTCCCTCCTATCTTCATATTAACAAGTTTTTGATATACTGGAAAACCGTTAAATATATATATAAGTTTGAACTATAATATATTTTACTCTTGGTTCATTTAGAACCAAGAGGGTTCCCCTAGGAAGGTCCTTTATAGGACCTTCCTTTATGCTCTTTCTATTATACAATAATTTTAAAATTTTTAGTCTTATATTTGACTATATGAAAAAATTTAAGAGATGTGTACTTTATGAGAAATTGGAAAATAAGAAAGTGAGATGTTTCGCATGTAGGCATAGATGTGTAATCAATGAGAATCACACAGGTATTTGTGGTGTAAGAGCGAATTTTTCTGGTGATCTCTATCTCATAGTGCATTCTAAACCTTCAGCATATCACATAGATCCCATAGAGAAAAAACCTTTCTATCACTTTCTACCATCAGAACAAGCATTATCCTTAGGTACAGTAGGATGTAATTTTAGATGTGCATGGTGTCAAAATCATGATTTGAGCCAAGGAATTAAGGAATACTCTATGTTTAATGCAGAAAAGGCAGTGAAATTTTTAGAGCACAATTCATTTGAAGGTTTAGAACCAGAGAGGATTGTTGAAGATGCTATTAATTTTGGAGTGAAAATAATAGCATATACATATAATGAGCCTACGATATGGATGGAGTATGCGATAGATATTGCGAAACTTGCGAAAAAGGAAGGTATAAAAAATGTATTTGTTTCATCAGGATATGAGAGCGAGGAAGGATTAAAGTTTATCTCGCGCTACATAGATGCCTTTAACATTGATCTCAAGGCATTTAGAGATGAAACCTACAGGAAATACATAGGAGCAACATTAGATGGTGTGTTAAAAACCATAAAGGAGATAAAGAAAAAAGGAAAATGGTTGGAGATAACAACACTTTTGATACCTGATATAAATGATAGCATTGAGGAAATAGAGGAGATAGCAGATTTTATATGTTCAATAGATAAAGATATTCCTTGGCATATATCAAGATTTTTTCCACATTATAAGATAACAAACAAACCTCCAACACCAATATCTAAATTAGTAAAAGCAAGAGAAATAGGAATAGAACATGGTTTAAGACATGTGTATTTGGGCAATATTATCGATAAAAAATATGAGAGCACATACTGCCCAGAATGCAAGAATATAGTAATAGAGAGAGAGGGATATTTTGTAAAGAACTACCTTGATGAAAACGGAAAATGCCCTTATTGTGGTTATAAAATAAAAGGAGTTTGGAAATAAAAATCTCCTATCTTTTTACTTCCTTTACCACATATATATCTCCTTTTTCATCTCTAGCACCAACTCCAATCGTATCAAGACCGTCTATCACTGGAATATCTTGAAATACCTTTCTAAGAGAAAAGCTACCTGCTGCACATCCAAGAGAGACAATAGCATCAATATCTCCTTCTAAGTTTATTTGCTTTTTTATCATATCTATATCGCACATTATTGGAATAACATTTTTGTATGCTATATTAAAACCCTCTTTCTTTAAAGCCTCACTAACCTCTTCTAATCCTTTATCTCCACCAGTACCACATATCCTTGCACAAGCGTTACATGCGATTACAGCAATTCTTTTGGCATTTATTTCCTCTAATTGTGCCTTTATTACGCCGAGAGGTTTTCTGTCGGTTACTATCATAATCTCACCTCACATAATTATTATAAAATCTTAAAATTATATATAATTTAATTTTGTTTTTATAGGGTGAGCATTGTCCAATAATGTGTTTTGAGAAATTTTGTTAACGGGAAACATAGCTATATTTAAAGGATTAAACTGCTATAAGTGTTATTTGCGCGTTAAGTTTCCACTTAACAAATGGAGGATTATTGGACAATGCCTATAAGGTGCAAATTTATGGTAACATCCATAGAAAAGAGTATAAATCACTTTGTAGATTATTTCAAAGAAGCGTTTGAGATGTATAAAAACATAGATGTGGAAGATATTAAAAACAAATTCTCTTCAAATAAAGAGATTATCATTTGTGGTATGGGAGGTTCTGGAATAGCAGGCATGATTGTTGAGCGTTTATTCGAAGATAAAAATATCATAGGAATGACAACAGATGAAATACCTAGCAAATATAAAGACGCAAATTTTATATTGGTCAGCTATTCTGGGAATACACATGAGGTATTAAATGCGTTTGATAAATATAAAAATAATGTAGTGTGTGCTATAACAACAGGAGGTAAATTAAAAGAAAAATGTGAAAACAATGGAATAAAAGCTTTTGAATTACCTTCGGGATTTATCCCCAGAAGTACATTACCCCATATGATCGTATTGCTCTCTTATATTCTTAATAGACTAGGCGTAATTTCTGAATCAGACATAGAGAAAATAAGGGAAGCTATTAATGAACTTGAAGTTGTGAAAGATATGCTTTTGAATAATGCTAAAGAGATTGCAAAAAACATAAATCATGATGATATTTTAGTATTTCTTACATCCTATACCTTATATCCTGCAGCATACCGAACAAAAACTCAAATAAATGAAACTTGCAAAATGCATTCATATGCAGAGTTTTTTTCTGAGCATAATCACAATAGTATAATGGCTATAAAGCAACATGTTAAAAATGTTTTCTATGTAATATATAAAGATCCATTTGATAATCAACTCAAAAAAAGGTTTGAGTTCTTTATTAACAAACTTAGAGGATTTAGATATAGATATGTGGATATAGAGATAGAGGCAAAAAGCAGAGAAATGGCTATGCTATCATATATACTATATGGAGATTATTTAAGCGTTGAAATAGCAAAAAGGTTTAATATAGATATGGAAACAGGAGATATTATCAAGGAGTTAAAAGAATTTTTGAATGGATAAATATTTGATTAACCTAAAAATTGCTCTCAAAAAGGATAGTGTGCTATGATATGCTTTTTGGGATATTTAATCTTTCAAGTTTTACTAATAGAAAGCTATTGGACGATGTTCATTTTTGAAAGGAAGAATAGAAGAACTGGGGCGTTATAATAAAAATTTTGAAGGATATATCATAAAGATAGATAACATCGCCTCTTTTATTTCTCCTAAATTAAAGGATTTCTTATGGAGAAGAGGAGAGAAATATAGAGATATTGACCCTCGAATACCATATAACTATAAAAGATATGGAAATGAGCTAAATGAAATCTATTGGAAAATTCTATCTGAAAAGAAATATTCTTCTGTTAACCAAAAATAAAAAATGGTTAAAGGGAAGCATAGCCTATTCATTTGGCATGTTGAAGCAACTAACCTTTCATAGAGGTTAGCATGCTGTAATGTGCCTTGTAGAAGGGATATTCTTCCGTTAACCTTTTATTTTAAATAAAAAATGGTTGGGTGAAACATAACTTCTTAAGAGAGTATGTAACAGCAGCTAACCTGCTTAGAAAGGTTAGCTGTCTTGATATTCTGAATGAAGGGAGTAGCCTTTTCGTTAACCTTTTTCATCAAATTTTTTGATGTTAGGATAAAAGTTCATCTATCATGGCCTCGCATAGATCTCTTAGAAGTCTTACTGGTTCTGTGGTGTAGGAGTATTTTGTTTTTCTCAATTTTATATTCAATTTTTTTAAATCTTGGGTTATTGAAGAAAGCTCCTTAATATTTCTGTATGTATAGTATTGTACAGCTAAGGAAAACTTTTCTTCTAATATTTGAAGTATGGTACTTATAGTTTCTTTATCTTTTTTTGAAAGTCTTTTTAACTCTCCTATATTTATGAGAGAATCTGCCATGTTTTCTATTATGGTTGCATATCTTGAGAGATATTCATTTGGATAGAGTCTCATTGAAAGATAATAGTATTTATCAACCTCTTTGTCCATTTCATCCATTTGCGAAAGTTTCTTTTTAGAGAATTTTGTGGTAATGCTATCACGTGAAATTTTCAAAAACCATTCTACCAAATAAAAGAGATGATATAAGATTTTGTGCCTGCTGAGTGAATATTCATCTGTTATAAAAAATATCTCCAATTCCTTCTGAGATGGTTTATATTCTATAAAACTTCCAAATAGACATTCTTCAACGAATTTTTTTATCTCAGGAAGTTTTTCTTTGGTTAGATTCGTAAGTACTATTTTGTCTATATTTCTTATATAAGCGCCTATTATTATCTGCTCTATTAAATGTTTTGGATATTTTTCAACATTCTTTTCTATTTTTGTTTTTTCCATATCCTTTGGTTTTATTATAAGAAAGTTATTGAAATCCTCAATTAACACATCTTCATTTTTTTGTAAACTACATTTTCTGATCCAATCTATAGGTAAACTTACGGTGTATGTGGTTTTACTTGTCTTTTGAATTTTTCTTTCATATTTTATCATTTTATCACCTTCTTAATGTGGGTATATACATGTATATACATAAAAAACATAACATTTAAATAATTTATTGATATGTTATTATATCCTTATGGTAGAAAAAAGAGACGTGATTAAGGAAATCTCTGAATATGAAAAGAAGGCGAGGGAGATTGTAGAAAAAGCAAAGAAGGATGCTTCTAAGGAAATAGCGAGATATGAGGAAAACTTAAAGAAAAGAAGAGAAAAAATGAAGAAGGAGTGTGATGAGAGGCTTGAAAGATATGAAAAAGAGAGATATAAAGATATAGAAAGAAAAATAAAAGAGTATAAAAAGAAGATGGATAAAGAAATAAAAACATTTAGAGCATTGCTCGATTCAAATTCTGAAAAAATTAAGAAAAGTCTTTCCTCGATTATATTAGAAACTCTTAAAGAAATTCAATGAGATATTTTGGTGATCTTCAATGATTATACCTGAGAAAATGTGTAGGGTAACAATCATTGGATTAAAAGATAATATGAATAAAATTATAAATTATTTATATGCAAACTCTGTTATGCATTTAGAAAAGGTTAAAGTTGAGGGAAAAAGCATATCTCTTGCGGATGATGAATTAAGATATTTGGATTTGGATTCTAAGATAAATTCTTTATTCTCAAATTTAGAGAAGGTTATAGAGATAAAGGAGCCTAAAACTTTTAAGAGAATAAATGATAAAGAATTGAAAAAAGGAGAGAAATTAATTGAAAGATTTGCAAATTTATTTAGGGAACTTGATGAAATGGAAAAAGAGATGTCTTGTTTGAAAGAAGATTATGAAATCATCAATTTATTGGTTAGGATGGGCATCTCAGATTTGGGATATATGAAAGACATAGTGAAGCATCTTATTGTTGTTGGAACAATTTCCAAGGATAAAACATCAAAATTTATAGATACATTAACATACCTCAAAAAGAAGGAAAATATAGAGGTGTATCTAAAAAGAGGAAGGAACAGGGATTATGCTTTAGTTATTACACTAAAAGATAATCCTTACATAGGAGAGATCTTTTCATTGATGGATACTCATTATATCTTAGAGGAAGTATATAAAAGGTTTAAAACTAAACAAAGAAATGTACAAGCGTTGTTCAAGGAGATTTCAAATAAAATCTCAAGAATTGAAGAGAAATATAAAAGAACTCTTTCTGAGATTTGTATGCTATATAATAGTAATAAAGAACTGCTTTGGAATATGAGATATGACCTCGCTAATAAAGTAAACAAGATTAGAGGTTATGATAAGTTCAAAGAAAGGGAATATGTATACATCATTAAAGGATATATTCCTTCAAACAGAACAAAAAGCATAATTAACGGAATAAAAAAAATAGATCCAAATGTAATGATAGAGATTGAGGAAATAGATGAAGGCGATGCTCCTGTGAGCTTAAAATATCCAAAGATTCTTAAAGGCATACATTTTCTCCTTGAGGCATATGGTTTACCGGCATATGGATATATAGATCCAAGCATCATTATGCTCTTTACTTTTCCTTTGTTTTACGGATTTATATTGGGGGATATTGGATATGGTCTTTCTTTGCTTATTGCTTCTCTACTTCTTCGCAGAGTTATTAAATCTCAAGGCATAAAACTCTTAAGTAATGTTTTAATTTTGTCATCGATTTCTTCTATTATTTTTGGAATAATTTTTGGGGAGTTCTTTGGTGCTGAAGAAATTTTTGGATATAAAATGCATCCTTTGCTACATAGAATGCATGAGATAAATGAGTTAATCATCATAAGCATAGTTATTGGAGTTCTTCACATAAATATGGGTTTGATTCTTGGAGTTATTCAGGATATCATTCATAAAAAATATCTTCATGCATTAACACATAGAATTAGTTGGATGCTTCTTCAGTGTGGTGTTGCATGTCTAGGTTATGGGTATTATAGCAATATTTCTTTATATGTTCTTATGGGATATTTTCTCTTGATTTTTGGAATTGGAATGATTTATTATGCAGAGAAATTGAAAGGTATATTTGAGTTGCCTAGTATTTTCACTAACATTCTTTCGTATGTTAGGTTGGGTGCTGTTGGGTTGAGCTCTGTTTCAATTGCTTATGTTATTAATCTTTTTGTTGAGATGTTCTTTGAAAAACATGCATTGTGGGGATATCTTATTGGCATGCTTATCTTTTTGATAGGACATGTTTTTAATCTTATATTAGGTGTTATTGGTCCTTTTCTTCACAGTTTAAGGTTGCATTATGTTGAGTTCTTTACAAAGTTTTATAAATCAGGTGGTGAAAAGTATACTCCTTATGGGTGGATAAAATACTTGAACACAAAATGATGTCTTTTAGGAGGTGTTTTGTATGGTAGAGGAGATTGGAATGAAAGCATTGGCTGCTTCATTAGCGCTGGGTATAAGTGCTTTGGGAAGTGGTATTGCAGAAGCAAAGATAGGTGCATCTGCTGTTGCCGCTATGGCAGAGGATGAGAAATTCTTTGGAAAGGGATTGTTGATGACTGTGATTCCTGAAACATTGGCAATATTTGGTTTTGCAGTAGCGTTGTTAATATTGTTTGTGATGTAGCAGTAGAGATTTATTTTTTGATTTTGTTTCATTAATATGTCATTTGTGGTGATGATAATGAATAAAGGAGAAAGGTTAAAAGAAATCATATTGCTAAAGGCTGAGAAAGAAGCATTAAAGATTGAGGAAGACATTAAGAGAGAGATAAGTGAAAGAAAGAAGAAAGATGAGAAGGAGCTTAAAAAAGAGATGAAAGATTATGAGGAATCAAAAAAGAGAGAGATTGATAAAAGGATTGAGGAGGAATATTACAGAAGAATTTATGAAATAAAAAAATCTGTTAATCTAGAGAAAAAGAGATATGTTGAGGAGAAAATTGAAGAAATTTTGGGAGAGGTATTGAATATAAAAGATAAAGACAAAAGGAAGATATATGAGGAGATGAGAAGAATAATAGAAAGTTCATCGTTAAGAAATCCTGTAATTGTTTATCCTGAAAAAGATAAGGAAATTGTTGAGGATGTCTTTCAAGGATATCAATTGAGATCCTCAAATGAAATAAAATTTGGTGTTATGGCTGTTGAGAAGAATGAAATCATAGATTTATCATTAACAGGAATAAGGGAGATTTTAGATGAGAAGATAAAGGCGATGTTAATATGATGGAGCATATTTACACAAGGATGAGGAGCAGGAGTGTTAGATTATTAAGGAAAGAGGATTGTGAGATGTTATTAGAAAAATCTGCTCCAGAAATCATAGAATTTTTGAAACCACACAGTAGATTCTATCGCATTTTCTCGCAGGAATATGCTTTGTTCTATTCTTCTGAGGATTTAATAAGCATAATAAGTAAAGGAAGGTATCTTTCACCTTTACTTGAATTTAAAGGATATGCTGAGCTGCTTAATGATGACAAAGCTAAGGTTCTGTTGGATTCTTATCTATATCAGTTCAAATCTAAGATTCTTATGGTATTGCTTGCAGGATTATATTCAAATAAGCCATTTGAGGAGATCAAATCACTAATTATTACAACTCCTGCAATTAATAAGGTTTTAGAAGCAAGATATGCTCCTGCTCATGTATATGACTTAACATTTATGCTTTTGGACAATAAGGAGATAAGCATAAAAGTGCAAGATTTCTTTAATAAAGGAGATTTTGATGCTCTTACCAAGCTACTTCAAATGAGCAGATTAGAGAAATTGAATATCCTGTATGATACCTTTAAAGAAGAAGATTTCATTAGAGCATATATTTATTATGAGATATTAGATATTTGTTTGAAATTAGAGAATCTCCATCTTGAATTAGAGTCAAATCATCTTCACATCATTAGGGAGATTAACAAATTTATGAAGGATAAGGGATATGCTTATAAGATACTCAAGAGATTCTTTGGAGAAGATATAGGAGGTGATGCCAATAAGAGAGTTCTTGATAAATTAAAAAGCATGCTTTATAAAAAGGCTCGAGATGTATTTATGAGACATCCATTTACATATAGCGCTTTATTGGGATATGTGCTCTTACTTGAAAGGGAATTTAGGGTTGTAAATTTGATTGCTAAATATAAGATATATGGAGAGAAGATAGGAGAAGAAAAAATAAGAAAGACGATAAGTGAGTGCTATGATTAAGATTGTTGGTTATGGAGACTTTGTGAGAGGGTTTAGATTGATTGGGGTTAAAAACATTATGCTTATCAAAATAGGTTCAGAGAGCCATGTGGAGTCATTATTAGAGGAGGATATTCCACTAGTGATATTAGATGGAAGGGTCTTTGAGAAATTAAAACCATATATCAAGGATAAGATTATTACCTCAAAAAAACCTTTGTTTTTTGTGTTAAATCCAGAGAAAAGTGATGATGAGAGCATGAGATTAATGATTAAGAGAGCATTAGGTGTTGAGATAGAGAACATATAAAATATGTGGGTGATTAATATGCCAAAAAAGGAGGGAAGGATTTATAGAGTATCTGGTCCTGTAATTATAGCAGAGAATTTGGATGCTAATATGTATGATGTTGTCTATGTAGGGGAGGAAGAGCTTATAGGAGAGGTTATCCAGATTGATGGTAATAGAGTTACTGTTCAGGTTTATGAGGACACATCAGGCTTAAAACCTGGAGAAAAGGTTATAACTTATAATCAACCTTTGACAGTAGAGTTGGGCCCAGGGATATTAAAGAGTATTTATGATGGAATTCAAAGACCACTAGATGTACTTAAGGGCTTGCAGGGAGATTTCATTAAAAGAGGAGCAAGAGTTAATGCCTTAGATAGAAAAAAGAAATGGAAGTTTAAGCCATTAGTCAAAAAGGGAGATGTAGTGAAGGCAGGAGATATTATAGGAGAGGTCAAAGAAACGGATCTCATTACTCACAAAATACTTGTGCCTCCTAACTATCGTGGAGGTAAAGTGGTTGAGATTAAAGATGGATCCTTTAGTGTTGAGGAGGTTATTGCAAAGTTGGATAGTGGTGAAGAAATAAAGATGATGCATATATGGCCAATTAGAAAACCTAGACCTTATAAAGAAAAGTTACCTCCAGTTGTGCCAATGATTACTGGCATGAGAATTTTGGATGCTCTCTTTCCTATTGCAAAAGGAGGAACTGCAGCCATACCTGGGCCATTTGGTTCTGGTAAGACAGTCACACAACAAAGTTTGGCAAAATATTCGGATGCCCAGGTTATTGTTTATATTGGATGTGGGGAGCGTGGCAATGAGATGACAGAAGTGCTTGAGGAATTTCCTGAATTAATAGACCCTAATAGCGGTAAGCCATTAATGAATCGTACTGTCTTAGTGGCTAACACATCAAACATGCCTGTTGCAGCAAGAGAGGCAAGTATCTATACTGGGATTACGCTTGCTGAGTACTATAGGGACATGGGATATGATGTTGCTCTTATGGCTGACTCAACTTCAAGATGGGCAGAGGCTATGAGGGAGATAAGCTCTAGGTTGGAGGAGATTCCTGGAGAAGAGGGATATCCTGCAAAGCTTTCATCTAAATTATCAGAGTTCTATGAAAGAGCAGGAAGAGTTGTGACTTTAAGCGGGAAAAAAGGATCTGTTACGGTTATTGGTGCTGTTTCTCCTCCTGGGGGAGACTTTTCAGAGCCTGTCACTCAAGGTACCTTGAGAATAGTAAAAGTATTCTGGGCTTTGGATGCAAAATTAGCAAGAAGAAAGCACTTTCCAGCCATAAATTGGTTGCAAAGCTATAGCTTATATAAGGAAACCTTGTCAGAGTGGTTTGCTGAGAATGTTGCGAAGGATTGGGATAAGAAAATTAACCGAGCTATGAGCATACTTCAAGAAGAGGAGAAATTACAGGAGATTGTGCAGCTTGTTGGAAGTGATGCACTTCCTGATAAGGAGCAAGGAATTCTCTTAACTGCAAGGCTTTTAAGGGAGTTCTTTTTACAACAAAATGCATATGATGAGAATGATGCTTATAGCAATGTACAAAAGACAAACTTAATATTAGATGTTATATTGCAGGTTGATGACCTCATTAGAGATGCCATTTCTAAAGGCATAAAAGCCAAGGATCTTACTGGAATGAGGTCGCTTAGCAGAATAGCAGAGATAAGATATTCCAAGGATTATGCGAAGATTGCAAAAGAGGTAATGGAAGAGATAAAGGGAGAGATAGAAAATATAGAGAAATTATATGCTCAATGATTAATTAGGTGGATAAAGAGGTGATTATTATGGGAAAAGCAGAAACCTTAAAGGAATACAAAACAATTGAGGCAATTAAAGGTCCACTATTATTTGTTAAGAAAACTCATGCTGTTGGATATGGAGAAATTGTCAAGATAAAGTTGGATAATGGTGAAGTAAAACTTGGGCAGGTATTGGATACTAGCAAGGATCTTGTGGTTGTTCAGAGTTTTGAGGAAACCACAAGTATGAGCTTAACCACATCTGTTAGATTCCTAGGAGAGGTTTTTAGATTTAAGGTTAGTGATGAAATCATTGGCAGAATCTTTAATGGAAGAGGAGAATTAATAGATAAGGGTTTGGATATTGTAAAGGGAGAAAAATGGGATATTATAGGAAGTGCTATTAACCCTTATGCTCGTGCAAAACCTCAGGATTTTATACAGACAGGTATCTCCACTATAGATGTGATGCATACTTTGGTAAGAGGACAGAAATTACCGATCTTCTCTGGCAGTGGTTTGCCTCACAATGATATTGCTTTGCAGATTGCAAGACAAGCGCAAGTGCCAGGAAAGGAAGAGGATTTTGCAGTGGTTTTTGCTGCAATGGGTATTACTCATGAGGAGGCATATAAGTTCATAAATGAATTTGAGAAGACTGGTGCCATTGAAAGAGCAGTTGTGTTTTTGAATCTTGCAAGTGATCCAGCATCTGAGAGATTGCTAACTCCAAGATTGGCTTTAACATCAGCAGAGTATTTGGCATATGAAAAAGGAATGCATGTTCTTGTTATTTTGACAGACATGACCAATTATGCTGAATCTCTAAGAGAGATTGCATCTGCACGTGAAGAAATTCCTGGAAGGAGAGGATATCCAGGTTACATGTATACTGATTTTGCAACGATTTATGAAAGAGCAGGGATGATAAAAGGCAAGAAGGGTTCTATTACTCAGATGCCTATCTTAACTATGCCTGGAGATGACATTACACATCCAATTCCTGATCTTACTGGATACATAACTGAAGGACAAATTGTGCTTGGTAGAGAGCTACACCGCAAAGGCATATATCCACCTGTGGATGTATTGCTTGGTTTGAGTAGATTGATGAATAATGGAATTGGTAAAGGCAAAACAAGAGAGGATCATAAGGAAGTTTATGAGCAGCTTTATTCTGCATATGCTGAAGGTAAGGATTTAAGGGGATTGGTTGCCATTGTTGGTAGGGATGCTCTTAGTGAGAGAGATATAAGGTTCTTAGATTTCGCTGATGCATTTGAGGATAAATTTGTAAGACAAGGAATGTATGAGAACAGAAGCATAGAGGAGAGTTTAGATTTAGCATGGGATTTGTTTAGTATGATTCCAGAGCATGAGTTGGTTAAGTTGAAGCCAGAGACAAAGAAGAAGTATTATAAGGGCTTCAAGGGTGATTTTAGAGGGACAGCATGAAAGATATAAAGCCTACACGAATGGAGCTTTTGGAGTTAAAGAAAAAGCTAAATTTAGCTATAAATGGCCATAGGCTCTTAAAGAAGAAGAGAGACGGCTTGATTATGGAATTGAGAAGTATGCTTAAAGATGTTAGGCATATCAAGGCTCAGCTTGTTGAGAAGTTACGCATGGCTAATGAGCTAATACTTAACATAGAGATGAATGAAAGTCCTGAGGAGATTGAGTTAGTGAGTGGTATAATGATGAAAAGTGCGCATGCAGAGGTGCTAATTAGGAATGTCATGGGTGTGCCATTGCCAAAGATAAAGGGAGAAATTTCTGGTAGGGAATTTGAGAAAAGTAAATATGCCTTGACATTTTTTTCTTTGGATGTTATTAGGGCTGTGAGATTATATGAGGAGATATTCCTTGAGATTCTCAAAACGGCAGAGATAGATATGAGCATAAGAAATCTCCTTGAGGAGATTGAAAAAACAAAGAGGAGAGTTAATGCCTTGGAGAATAAAGTAATTCCTGAAATACAAGAAAGTATTGCGTGGATTAAGATGATGCTTGATGAAATGGAAAGGGAGAATCTCATCAGATTAAAAAGGATTAAAGGAAAAAGGTGATGTTTCACATCAACAAATTTCTCAAGAGAAATTTGGTTAACGAGAAAGCATCTTTTCCAAGAGGTTTAGAGCATGCTAACCATTGAAAAAGGTTATGTGCTGCAAGTCGGTTTTTGATATTGGGCATCTTCCCATTAACCAAATTTTCTAATAAAAAACAATTGTTAACAGGAAAATATCGATATTCTCCAGTGAATGCGGCATGCTAACCTTTTGATAAGGCTAGGTGCTGTAAATGTGCCATTTGAATGGCTATACTTTCCCTTAACCAATTTTAAATAAAAATTGTTAACGAGAAATATCATTCTAACAAAACTCTGTTAGATCTATAAGATATATATCACCTTTCTTAATGATATTCGTTAAAGGTACAAAGTGAATTTTTGTATTATATTTGATTGCGTACATTCCTTCTCCATTAAATGCCTTGCTCACGTTTTCTAAGTTTTTAACTTCTTCTTTTTTTAGATAGAGTTGTGGTTTTGATGTTACTTTGCACTCCATTACCATTATTTTGCCATCTTTTCCAGCAATCAAATCAGGCTTCTTACTCCCTGCTGACCTTATAACATACCATCCTTCCTTTTCAAGCATCTCTTTAACCTTTCTCTCAAGCTTGTACCCTTTAAAGTATTTTTTTCTGAGAGGCATATATAAGATATAGGATGATGAGGAATATATTATTAAGTGTTAGGTTTCACCGATAATACTTTAAAAAATGAAAATTTTTGTGTTTTTGCATTTTCATTTATTGGAAGCAAACTTCGAAAATTTATCTCAACTTTTTTAAGGTAGCCGTTTGTAAGATACTGAAAATATCTTCTCCTTCTTTTAACTTTTTAAGTAAGTTTTGAAACAGTTGACCTTCAGGATAATTTGTCTTCTCTTGAAGCATGAGTGTTTGTTCCCCTTCGTTAATCTTTAACATGTGTTTAATCTCATTCGTCCTCAGCGGCTTCAAGAATTAGTTTTAAGTATTTCATAATTATAGCCTTACATTTATCATCTACTTTTGGTAATATTTGTAGTATTTGGCATATCCCATTACCTCCATCCCAATAAATTACATCACACTCTTTACCCTCTGCTATCCAAACTCTCTCCCCAAGATATGGAATTTTTCTATGAGGTGTCCTATTGCCAATAATTTCTGATAAAGTATTCACATCAACTTCTACCATTTTGCATCACCTCAAGATTCAAAATATTAAATAAACCCTCAAAAGTATACTCTGATTCCTGCTCTATATTTTCAAATGAATATTTCATTACCATGATATTATCAGAGAAATTTATTCTTCGTGGAAAATCTTTTGCTACGAGTATTCCACCTTTACATTCATTTCCATATTCCTGTATATAATTTTGAAGTTGCTGAAAATCTTTTATAGAAGCTTTTCCCTTTTTCACTTCTACTAGCAGATAAATATTACTTGTCTGTGGATGCTTTAACTTAATGAATATATCTACAAAACCTTCTGGAAGAGCTTTTTCCCCTAAAATCTCAAAATCATCTGGTTTGTTGTTGATATCAAAATAATCCAATATATCCTCTATTTTTTCACTAAGTTTTTTGCGAACTAGTGATTGAAGAATTAACTCATGGAAACAGAATTTCTCTGGAATATTTTGCTTATCTTTTCTAAAGACAATTTTTGGAGTAAAAGTGTCCCTATTTAGATCTAATGACTCGCATTTTCCAGTAAAAACAGAACCCATAGTGGATACATTATAAAGGGTAATGGTGTCAGCTTGAAAATGTGTTTTTCTGTATCCACCCCTTAACAATAGATTTTCTGCAACATAAGCAAATTCAGGTCTAATCATAGGTTCATCTAAAGTCCTTTCCTGTTTTAAATATAATCTGAACGGAAAATAATAGGTTTTTCCTGACATTCTAAAAGTTACCGGTGGCCAAGGTGGAAGATTTTCAGCATCCTTGTAAGCTACCTTTTTAATGACCTTGTATAGGTTTCTCACTCTTGCTCCATAGAGAAAGGAGATATAATCTCCTTCTTCTATATCAAAATATGTCCATAGTCCATTTATACTGTTAGTAAATCCTGCAAGCGCGTATTTTATACATAATTCAAGATTTTTACGATTTGAAACAGATATGAGGAAATAATTTGGTGTTTTCACATTTATCCCCCTACTCTCAAAATTTTCTTTAGAATATTCTCTAACCTATCCAAAGTTAGCATTACAGCATCTATGTTTATATCAATACCAATTGCATTTCTAAAAAGTAATTTAGCTTCGATCAAAGTTGTCCCAGATCCTACAAATGGGTCTAAAATTATATCTCCTTCACTTGAATATCTTAATATCAAATTCCTTGCAACTTGAGGTGCCCAATTTCCCCGATATTTTGCATTGAGATAATGTGTAGCCCAATCACCACGCCTGGGAAAGCTCCAAACATTAGTTGCTTCCAACTCGAATTTTTCAGGTTGTAATGTTTTTATTTTCCAATTTTTACCTATTTCAAGTTTTGTATCTTCTATTACCACGAATTTATGTTCTTTGATGAATTTAAGATACTCTTCATAGGTTACCTCTTTCATGGAAAGGCATTTTTTAGTCATCTTACTTCCTCCAACTGTATTTCTTTTACCTTTTTATTCATCCCTGATCTCAAACTTTTCATGCAAACATTTTATTTTCGCTTTTAGTAATCCCCATAAGAATAGTATGATAAGTTTTAATAAAATCATTTATTTAAAATTTTAAATTTTTTACTTTATAATCTTGTGAAAAATGACATTATAAAAAAGTACACATAATATCTAACTGAAATGATGCTTAACTGAAGATACTCTTTTTATATTGTTAATTCAAGTACCATTCCCCTCAACAACCTTAATGCAATACTCTCCTTTCGGTAATTTCATCATGGCTCTTCTCAGAGCTTCCTTTGCTATCTCTACTTTGTCATTGTCAACTCTAATGAAATAAATTCCTTGACCTTTTGCAACTCTTGCTGCTCTTGCTTTAGGCTTACCAAATGGATGGCTCATACCTTGATAAAATCTATCAGCCTGTGCAACAGCAGCCTGGGCATGTTCCCTCAATACATGATGAGGATAAACCTTAACCTTTAAAAAGAAGCTTTTATCATCCATCTTCTTTTTGAGATAATTCACAGCAGCCACTCTTCCTGCCTCTAATGCATTATGCCTTATCTGCACATTTTTCTTTGCTATTAAATATAATGTCTTATCAAACTCTTTTTCTTTATTTCCTATCTCAAATACTACTAATTTCATTCCAGGAACTCCCTTTATATATGCCTTTCTTGGAACCCTTACCGCGGTTCTTGTATAGGGTCTTTTCCATTTTCTATACACACGTGCAGGTCTTAAACCCATAACCATCACCTATAAAAGAGATTATATTGATAGATTTTAAAAAGTTTCAAATATCAAAGGCATCTTCAATCCTCCATCTACTTTTTATTTTTGCTTTATAAGGATCCCCTTTAAAGCCATGTTTGTAGTAATGATATCCTGCTATCGCGATCATGGCACCGTTATCACCAAGATACTCATCTTGAAGTTTGTACCACTTTGCACCTCTTTCTTTTGCCATGATCCTTATCATTTCCTGTAATCTGCTATTCATTCCAACCCCACCAACCACACATACCTCATCCTTTTTTGCATATGCCAATGCTCTTTCCACTGTTTCTGTGAGCATCGCAAAAGCATGTTCTTGAAATGAATATGCTATATCTTCTTTCTTATGTCCTTTTTTTAACATATTTATAGCATATGTTAATATTCCTGAAAATGCCACATCCATTCCCTTAACTGTATATGGCATGCGAATATAATTTCCTTGTTTTGCTAAATTCTCTATTATTTTTCCACCAGGAAAACCATATCCTATCTCCCTTGCTAATTTATCTATTGCATTCCCTATAGCAATGTCCTCTGTTTCTCCATAAACAATAAATCTTGTGTTATTCTCTAAGGATATTATTTGTGTATTTCCTCCAGATACATAAAGATAGATAGCATCATTTATGTTGCAAAGATATTTTGCTATTAATATGTGTGCTGCTCCATGGTGCACGGGTATCACAGGCAAATTATATTTTTTACCTATTGCCTTTGAAAAGATTGATGCTATTTGCAAACCACTCCCAAATCCTGGGCCATGAGAGTATGAGAGCATATCAATATCCTTTATTGATATGCCTGCTTTTTTCAAAGCTAACAGCGTTAAAGGTTTGATTTTACTTGCATGGTGCTCAGCTATTTGAGTTGGTATGAGCCCAGTTTGAGATGTTTTAACCACATCCTTCTCATTAGATAATATATTTACCTTTTTTTTCTTTATTTCTACTATTCCAACACCTATTGTATGGGCCGTGCTCTCTATACCAAGAATTCTCATATTTTTCATTATATTGTAGAAATAATTTTTTAAAACTATAATGATGTACCTTCTTTTATGAAAGTGCTCTTTAGTTCTGATTTACATCTACGCAAGGAATTGGCAGAAGAGACTATTAAAATAGCATTAAGAGAGGATGTAGAGGTAGTGGTTAATACAGGTGATTTTTTGTCATCTGATTTCGCAAATTATTTTGCTAAGTTAATTCATGATAGCGGAATGATTGGCTATTTTGTAGAAGGCAATTGGGATAATAACATTGAGATAAAGTTTGATAGCGTAAAAGTATTAAGATATACTTGTGAGAAATACAAAAGGTTCTATTTCTTTGGAGTTTATGAAAAAGTATTGTTATCTTATGAGGATTTGCTTGAGATTACTAAGCATATTAACAATAACAAACTAATCTTTCTAACCCATGAGCCACCATATGGTATTTTGGATATCATATGGAGTGGTAAGAGCATAGGTAACGAGATATATCTGAAATTTGATATCATAAAACAACCAAAGATACATGCATTTGGTCATGTGCATGAAGGGAATGGATATCTTAAAAAGGAAAATACGCTTTTTATAAATGCTGCCATGAATGATATTCCTTTTTGTTATGTTGTTGATTTAAAAAATGATGAGATAAAAAGGATAAAGGCAAAGCATTGAGATAAAACTTTCATTTTAGATTCTATAAATATGCACATACATGATATCTTTTATCTTTTTTACATTCTCTTTGTTAATTTTGCCAGATGATATGAGATCTTTAACAATATTGTTACCCACAATGTTTGCAGTATAGCAACTCTCAATAGCTTTTATTACTTCTCTAAATGTGCTTTCTTTTCCTTTATAAAAAGGAGAGGTTAAATCCAATACTTTGTTTTCTTCTTCATAATATTTTCCTAAGATTTCTTTATCCACCACTCCTACAATATCTCCCTTATGGGATTCGTGAACCGCTAAAATATATTTTTTGTTTAATGATTTCTTTAAGACATTCAAGCATAGTGTTGCACATCCCATGGAAGAAGGAGAAATCTCTGTTCCAATAAGCTTTTTTATTGTTTCTTCATCAATCTTTTTTATTTCCTCTAAGGATTTTCCTTTTATATAATCAATCAATAAAGAAGCGCTTACCTGACTTATTACACATCCTTTTCCATCAAAACATGCATCCACAACAGTATCATTATGCACATCCAAAAATATCTCAACCTCATCCCCACACAGATTGTTAGTATCTTTTGCGTGATAATCCCATATTTCTTTTCGTCTTTTATTTTTCTTTATTAACTCTTCCATTTAAACACCTCTGATATTTATCTTGGAAGTACTATTTTCAAAAATTTTTTAAAATCAAAAATTTTTAATTTTTATTAAAAACTAAAAAGGGAATCTATATGGAGGAAAAAGAATTAGGTTTAAAAGTTTTATCCTTATTAGAAAAAATTGCTAAGCAATGGGGCTTAGGAAAACCTGTTGGTAGGGTATGGGGTTTTTTGGTATTTGAATCAAAACCTGTAACTCAAAAGAGAATAGAGGAATGTGTAGGATATAGTAGAGGTTTGGTTAGTATATGCTTGAAGAAGTTGAGAGAAGTAGGGCTAATCAATGTAAAAAAAGAAGGTAAGGAAATGCTATATGAAGCAAATACATCTTTAATTGATGGATTTGAAAAGGTAGTGATGTATTTTCTTGAAAATGAGATTAAACCTTTAATTAAGTATCTCTCTGATAACATAGATAAGATAAAAGATCCTGCATTAAAATCCAGAGCAAGTAATGCGATTCAGGAGTATGAAAAATTAAAGATAGGAATCATGATTTTCTCGCGTAAAATGAAAAAGGTTTCTTCGTTTAGTGTTGAAACCTTAAAAGACATAGCCAAACTTCATGATCAATAAAAGGAGGTGTTAAGGATGAGGGAAAGTAAAGAAATGTTGCTCAAGGGAATGGTGGTGCTAATAATAGCAGTGGCATTTTTTGGGTGTCTTTCCATGCATACAGCATATGCTGATACTGAAGATTATGGAGATGCTGATATAATTGTCGAGGACATATATCCTAATATCATATATCCTGGAGATATGTTTGATATCTATTTTAGGATCATCAATGAGGGCACGGATGACATTACTTTAAAAGATGTGAACATTACTCTTCCTGCAGGATTTGAGGTAATCTCCAAGGATCCGCTGGATGTTTCAAGGGTTTTGTGTGGTAAATGTTCATTACAAATGCATTACTCTCTTAAGACCTTGCCTTCAATAGATGTTGGCAAGCATACCATTGAATTTAATATCATCACAAAGGATTATACTTTAAAGAAGGAATATCTCATTGAGATACAAGGCGATGAAGACATTTTTGTGAGTGTGTTATCTGCAAAAGGAAAAATTAATGGAGATGGAGAGATAGAGTTGGTTTTGTCTAACATAGGAGATGTTGATTTAAAGGATATTAAAGTTTATATTAATGATGCGAACATCAAAATAAAGAACGCATCCTTCATTTATATACCTTTACTTAAAAAAGGTGAAGAAAAAAGAATCGTTATACCTGTTACTTTAACAAAAGACGTTAAAGAAGGAAAATATCATTTAAATATGAACATTACATATAAAGGAAGAAAACTTAATACCAACATATATTCCATATCTTTTAATGTTTTGCCGAATGTTGAGCTGTATGTCTCTTCTATTTCTTTGGTGGAGAGACCAATCATAGGAAAAAGTACAGATTTGGTTATTAGGGTAGAGAATACTGGATATGGAAAGGCAAAGAACATAAGAATTTTGCTTGAAGGAGATGTAGAAATGGTGCAAAATGAATATTACTTAGGGGAACTTGAAAGTGAAGAGGATTCTTCGGCTGTGTTTACTATTACACCTTTAAAGAGAAAATCTACACTCACTTATAAGATAGTGTATAAGGAAGGTGATGAAGAGAAATCATTTGAGGGCACATTTACATTTAATTCTTTTATAGAGAGCCGTACCATATTTTGGATTGTTATAGGAATAGCTTTAGTGATTGTGCTATTGATTGTCTATAAGATATATAAACATAAAAAAGAGGAAAAGGAATAACAAATCTTTGAAAAGATAAGAGGATGAAGAGCATGGCATATAAATATAGAAAGGATTTAAGAGTTGCTGCATTTTTAGCATATAAAAGTTTATTATTCAACAAAAAAAGTTTGTTTTTAATTTCATGTATAATAGGGCTAACATATTTGAGCGGTATATTTATTGGTGGTGTGATATATGGTATGAAGTTACGTGTAGAAAGAGAAGCAATAGATACTACATTAGGGAATATTATGCTTTTACCAAAGGAAAAAGAGGAATACATATATGATGTTGATGAAATATTGAAGAAGCTAACAGGAATTCCGGGGATTATTGCTGTCTCTCCAAGATTTATAATGCCTGCAACATTAATGGATAAGGATGGAAAAACAACAACAGTATTTCTAACAGTGGTAGAGCCTGAAAAGGAAAGGAAGGTTAATTACGCGTTTGATAACATTATTGAAGGAAAGTGCCTCTCTAAAGGAACACAAGATGGCATAATGATAGGAGGAGTAGTAACAAAGAAATATGGTATTTTTGAATCTGTTGAGAAGATAGATGTTTCTGCTGGGGATAAAGTTAAGGTAATTACTCCTTTTGGTGAGAGAGAAATGAAAATCTTGGGTATTTTTAAAGCAGATTTGATGGATGTAGAGCTATATACCTATGTTAATAAGGAGCAAGTAAGAAGAGTATTTAATTTAAATCCTGAAGACTTAAATGTTGCTACGCAAATAGTAATCAAGACAGGAAAAAATGTAGATGAGAAGAAAATGGTAAAGATTCTTAAGCAATTAGGGATAGATGCTAGGATACATACATGGAAAGAAGAATTGGGTATATTGGATCAGTTTACAGGTAGTTTGATGATCATGAATAAAATAGCAATAATTGTTAGTATTATTGTTGCTTTTGGAACAATATATATTATAATGTATATCAATGCATTACAAAAGAGATCACAACTAGGTATTCTAAAAGCTGTGGGAATAAAGAGCAATGTTATTATTCTTTCATATACACTTCAAGCATTTATATATGGGTTGTGCGGTATATTAGCAGGGCTTATATTGATAAAGTTGGCAGTTAAATACTTCACTTTCTATCCTATTCATACTCCAATTGGAGGAGTAACTCCAGTAATCCAAATGGATGTTATGTGTTTTAATGCCTTATTTATATTACTTTCCAGTATATTTGCTGGATATTTTGCCTCGAGAGGTATTGTTCATGAGAGAATACTTGATATGATATTCAAAGGATGATGATTATGCAAAAAGGGAAAACTAAGGAAAATGTTATTGTTAAGGTACGTAATTTAAAAAGATATTATGGTAAAGGTAGCGCCTTAACTAAGGCCTTGGATGGAGTTGATTTTGAGATTTATAAAGGAGAGTTTTTAGGGATCATGGGCCCTAGTGGTTCTGGCAAATCTACTCTTTTACATTTATTAGGCTTATTGGATAAGCCTACGGATGGAGAGATTTATTTTTTAGGAGAGAGAATTGATACATTACCTGAGCATAAAAAAACAAGATTTAGGTTGGAAAAGATTGGTTATGTTTTTCAACAATACCGATTGATACCAGAGTTAAGGGCATATGAGAATGTTATGCTTCCTTTTGTTATGCGAACAGGAGATTTTATAAAAGCCAAGAAATGCGCGATAGAGATATTAAAGAAAGTAGGTATTGGATATGTGTGGGATCACTATCCATTTGAGCTTTCAGGTGGTGAACAGCAAAGGGTTGCTATAGCAAGGGCATTGGTTAATGATCCTGTTATTATATATGCGGATGAACCTACAGCAAGTCTTGATACGAATTCTGGTGAAATAATAATGAATCTTTTTATGGAAATAAATAAGAAGTATAATCATACTGTAGTGGTTGTAAGTCATGAGCCAGAGCACAAACGATATTTTGATAGAATCATCTACATTAGAAATGGTAAAATAGAGAGGATTGAGAGGAGAAAAGGATAGCCACTTCTTTTCACGAATCTATTAAAAATTATCTTATTAAACTAATATTATGGTGCGAATTTTGATTTTTGGAGATAGTATAGCATATGGAGCTTGTGATAAAGAGGGAGGATGGGTTCAAAGGTTAAGAAAATTTTTTGATGAAAATTATGAAGATTATCTAATTTATAATTTAAGTATTTCTGGCGATACTACAGAGGAGTTAATTAAAAGATTTGAATTTGAAGCAAAACAACGATTAAAGGAAAAAGATGAAACAATTATAATTTTTGCTATTGGGATAAATGATTCTCAGTTTGTTCATAGTAAAAATAAAAATAGAATAGCATTGGAAAAATTCAAAGAAAATCTTCGAAAATTAATTCAACTTGCTAAGAAATTTTCCTCAAAAATTATTTTTGTTGGTTTGACTCCTGTTGATGAAACAAAAACAACACCAATCATTTGGGATATAAATAAATTATACAAAAATGAATACATTCAAAAATAAATTCAGAAGGGCATCAGAAAATTTTTGAAATTGTAAAGGATTTCATGGTTGAAAGATTACTTTCTTCATAATCGCTATGAAGTGTTAAACCGCTATAAGTGCTATTTGCGTGTTATGTTTCCGCTTAACAATAGAGAATTATTGGACAATGCCTTTTTGAACCTTTATCTAAAAAAGTTATAAATATTTTCATTAATAAAATTATTTTTATGCCTAAGAAAATTGCATTTAAAAAGGTGAGATTTGGGACTGCAGGTATACCTTTGAGTACAGAAAATCCCTCTACTGAGAGAGGAATTGAAAAGGTAAGAGAATTGAATCTTGATGCCATGGAGTTAGAGTTTGTGAGAGGCATAAATGTTACAATAGAGAAAGCGAAAATTATAAAGAAGATAGCAGAGGAAAATGATGTAGTTCTTACAGCACATGGTCCATACTATATTAACCTTAATGCAAGCGAGGAAAAGAAGTGGTATGCTAGTATTGAGAGAATAATCAACTCTGCAAAAATTCTGCATTATGCTGGTGGATACAGTGTGGTATTTCATCCAGCATATTATATGAAAAGCACAAAGGAAGAAGCTTATAAAAAGGTTAGGGATGCATTAAATATTGTGGTTGAAACCATAAAAAAAGAGAGATATGATGTTTGGATTAGACCAGAAACAATGGGAAAGCCAACACAATTTGGTGATCTTGATGAACTAATTTCTTTAAGTAAAGAACTTGAAGGTTATGTTTTACCAGTAATAGATTTTGCTCATTTGCATGCAAGATACAATGGATTTTTCAAGAGTTATGAGGATTTTGCTAAGATATTTGAGAGATTGGAAAATGAGTTGGGAAAATATGCATTAAAAAATATGCACATCCATATTTCTGGTATTGAATACAATGAGAAAGGAGAAAAAAGACATCTAAATCTCAAAGAAAGTGATTTGTTGTATAAGGCATTTGTGGAGGCTTTGATTAATTATGATGTTAGAGGAGTTGTGATAAGCGAATCTCCAAACATAGAGGGAGATGCTTTGTTACTTAAAAAGGAATATGAATCATTACTTTAAGGGTTTGATATCATGAGTATATATGCGTTCTGTGTTACAGAAAAATTGGAAATAGATTGGATTGATGACGAGGAGATTAAGAAAAAAATACGATGGTATTTCTCAAAAATTGTAAAAAGAAAAAGCATAGAGATATTTGAAAGCGCGGAAAATGTTTATGTAATTGCATATATAGAAAAGTTAAACACCATATCTTTGATGAAGAAATTTGGGGAGCTTGTGAGATTTGTTGATGGAAAATTTGAGGAAACACCAAAAATAGTGATAGATAACTTGGATGTGGATAAAGATTTTATTTATGAGATTGTTCAGTTGAGTAGATACAAATACTTTTCAAATAAAAGAGAAATCATACCTCTCAAGATAATACTAAAAAACGGCTCTCCATACAGGAATAAGGAGATAGATAATATTGTGGAGTGTGTATATAGAGCCAGAGATATAGTGAACCTTTCTTTGGCTGAGAAGTCTCCTTTAAGGGTTGTTGAAGAAGTAAAAAAGGATATTCAAGGACTATCCAACATAAATATAAAGATAATTCGTGGAAAGGAATTGATAAAGGAGAAGCTTAATTTAGTATATGAGGTGGGCAAAGGAAGCGATAATGAGCCATGCGTTTTAATTTTGGAATATTTACCTTTAAAAAAGAATGAGGTGGATTTTGCTATTGTTGGTAAAGGAGTGGTATTTGATGCAGGAGGATATAACATCAAACTAAAAATGATGGAGGAAATGAGATTTGATCTCTCTGGAGGAGTAGCAGCGCTCTATTCATTAATTGGTTTGGCAAGGAAAGAAATTAAGAAGAACGTTATATGCGCAGTACCTCTTGTTGAAAATCTTGTTTCTGGAGGGAGCTATAAGCCTGGAGATGTTCTTTTTGCATATAACGGAAAATCTGTTGAGATAGCAAATACTGATGCAGAGGGAAGGCTAATACTTGCTGATGTCATTGCATATGTGCAAGAGAAATATAGGATTAGGTGCTTGATTGATATTGCATCTTTAACGCTTGCATGCATGATTGCATTAGGTAGAGATATTGCAGGTATAATGGGTAATGATAAAGAACTAATCAAAAAGTTTATGGAAGTAGGGGAGAGAATAGGAGAGAATGTTTGGGAATTTCCATTGATAGAGGAATATTTTGCGAATATGCTTGAGAGCAAGATTGCTGATATAAGAAGCTTACCATATGATCCATGGGCAGGGTCTATAATAGGAGGTATGTTTTTGAAATTTTTTGTTAATAAGAATATAAGATGGGTGCACTTAGATATAGCAGGACCTTGCTATACAACAAAACCAAAATTTATATATTCTGCAGGTGCAACAGGTTTTGGAGTGAGATTATTAACAAAGGTTATTGAGGAGGAAAGGTAGAGGTTTTATGGGCAGTGAGCATTTTAGTTTGTCTTTTATTTTCTTTATTATTGTGATAATGATAATGCTTTTTATAGAGAAAAAGAACTTTAAGAGAGAGGGAATAGTGTTTCTAAGAAGGAGCTCTAAAGGTTTAGCATTTTTGAAAAAACTTTCTAAGAAGTATGGGAGAATAATAAATTATCTTGGCGATTTTGCCGTGGTTTTGAGTTATGGTTTGTTCTCATGGAGATATATATTCAAAGAAAGCAAAAATAAGAGATATGCCTTTTGCTTATTAGCAATATATTTCTTTATAGCGTGGTTGGTGTATGATCACTTTAAGTTCTTGGAATCTGCCATACTTGGGATATGGAACTCAGAAAGATATTCCTCCTTAATTATTAATATATCAAGATTATTTGGATATGGGCTTGGAATAGGAGGTTTAGCTTTTTTCTTACTTTCAATAGGCTCTTTCTCCATTCTTTACAATTCTTTGTTCCTCCTTAAAGAGGTGCAACCTCCTCTTCAAATAGTTCTTCCTATAAGTGTTCCATCAAAATACAATCTTCCAGTCCTAAGCGTGCCATTTGATAAATGGCTTATAAGTGTGGTTGTGCTTGTAATAGTGCATGAATTCGCTCATGCGATAATGTCAGCATCCAACAATATTAGGGTTAAGAGTGTTGGTTATGGATTTATGCTGTTTTTGCCTTTAGGATTTGCAGAGCCTGATGAGAGACAATTAAAAAAGAGCAAACTCATTAATAAGCTCCGCGTCTATGCTGCAGGGAGTTTCTCAAATTTTATTTTTGCATTAATATTTGGCCTTCTTTTTATTCCTTTTAATTTTGGGTTAAAGCATATGGATGTATATGAGTTTCAGGGAATATGCTATAATGGACTTGTAAAGTGGACCAATGCACCATCAGTATTGCCTGTTAATGGAACTATAACCCACATTGATGGAGTACAATTGCATAATTTCACTCATTTTGCAAAAGTTTTGAATTCATATCATCCTGGCGAGAATATAACACTCACAATAAATGGCACCAACTATACTGTTACCTTATGTGAAAGTCCTAAGAATTCATCTTTGCCTTTTATAGGGATAATGCATGTAGGAGAGAGATATGAGATGAAGGAAGATGTAAAAAACAATCTTCTTAAGAAAATAACCTTCTATCTTCTCCTTTATTTTGGTTCTTTATTTATGTGGATAAGTCTGCTCAATTTAGGTATAGGAATCGCGAACTTACTTCCATTAATACCACTAGATGGAGGGCTTATGATTAAGGAAATGTTGGAAAGGCATAGAGCAATATATCTTACTATCTTTATCTTGACTTTCCTTCTATTAGTCTTTTCTTTGTTTGGTAAATTTATCATCAAGATATTCCTATGAAGGCCTGGGTATTCGTGCTCCTTCATCTCTTAAGTGCCTCAATATCTCAATACCATAACGATACACAAGATTATTTAAAAGTGCTTCTGAGTTGTCCATCATCTTAATCTCTTCCTTTATGATTTTTGGATCAACATATCCAAAATAATCCAAGGCTATTTTTAATTCTTTATGTTTTTTGGCATACTTTGGAAGAGCAATACATTTTGCTATTGCATCTGCTGCCTGTCTAAAAGACTTTGCCCCTCCCTCCACACCTAATGGATGGCCATGTACTCCACCACCTCCTTGAAATACAAAATCTTTGCCATGAATAACACTCAAAGCATCCCCCTTGCCGGCATCTAACCCACCAGATGCTACTGGCATGACAGGCTTAATATGAGGAGAATACTTAAAATCCAAACATCCCAAGTATGGTATTTTTCTAACTTTTCTGTTTACTGCTAACTCATGAAGATATGATATGTATTTTGATGACCCCTCCATTTTGCCAACGCCTGTACCAATATGAAGCTGATCAACACCAAGCATTCTGTATATCTTAAGCAAAATCTTGAAATCATATCCATACACTCCTCTATGCATAGCAGCATATCCTGCTCTATGTGCATGAACTATCAATCTTTTCTTATGCGCATATTTCACAAGCTCATAAGTTAAAGCAAACCCTAACATGAACACATCAAGCATTACACATTTTCCTCCTCTTTCTGCAATATAATCTATTCTCTCGTACATTCTATGAATGTCTTGATCAGTGATATTGCTTGCGTAGAGCTTCCTCTCGCCGGTTTTGTTCTCGGCTTTTGACATCTTATCAAAAACCAAATCAAAGCGATCCCTCCATCTGCAAAAATCTTGATCAACTAAATTCTCATCATCCTTTACAAAATCCATGCCATTAACATAGCATTTATATGCCACGTCACTCCATTCCTCTGGACTTAATCCAACCTTTGGTTTAACAATCGTACCAACATGAGGTCTCCTTGTTTTTGTTGTGCCTATATACTTTCTAATACCATCTAATCCATATTTTGGACCCGGAAACATATTTTGGAATCTTTTTGGAAACTTTATGTCAAGAATCATCAATTCCTCTATTTCTTTTAAACCATATACATTGCCCAAGACAGAGGCAAGGAATTGTAAGAGATTCTTGCTATCAAAATGCTCGTATGGATATGCAAGATAAACAAAACCACTATTATTTTTTACATGCACAAGATGATACACTCTTGCGCGATAATCACGAAAGATATTCTCGCTCATAGTGCTTATTTTTGTCCACGTACCTACAGAGCTCTCTGCTGCTAATCCCTCTGCCAAAACCTCCAAGGGAGCATCTCCTTTTACCCATGCCAATACCAAAAAATCGCTTTCTTTTGGTACATAATTTAAATCCAAATAAAGATATCCACCATAACTCATATATTGCGCCTCCTTAATTATTCATATTAGCTCATCAAGAGGATTCCTAACTTTTCTTAATTCCTCTAAACTAACCTTGGTATATATTTGGGTGGTTTGTAAGTTGGCATGTCCAAGGAGTTCTTGGATCTTCCTTAAACTTTCACCTTGCTCCAACAAATGTGTTGCAAATGTATGCCTGAGTACATGAGGAGTTACCTCTTTTTGAATTGCTGCTTCTTCCCTTAATCTTTGAATAATCTTTTGAACCAATCTAACAGAAATGTGGTTTCTTTTATGCTTGGAAAAGAACACATAATCTTCGCCAACAAGATTATGCTTGTTGAAGTATCTTCTTAGAAGATCAACAATTTTCTCTCCTAAAACGACAATACGATCTTTTTTCCCTTTTCCTCCCCTGACCCTTAAGATTCTTTCATTCAAATCAAAATCTTTAACTTTAAGATTAACCAATTCACTCACTCTTAAACCAGTGGAATAAAGGAGGAGGCATATCATTTTGTCTCTGTCTTTTTCAGCAGTATTGATGAGCCTTTTAACCTCTTCTCGCGTTAGCACTATTGGTAGCTTTTTGTCTCTTTTTGGTGTAGGTAAATCCTCTTCGCTAATTCTAAGGTTTTTGATTCTTTTTAAGTAGAAAACGATTGCTGCTTTAACTGCAGCAATGCTTGATGGAGTATAGCCTTCTTCATCTATAAGATATGATAGAAATCTCTTTGCAGAATCTACAGATATCTTTAATCCTTTCTTTTCAATGTATCTAAGATACATATTCACATGAATAAGATATGACTTCAAGGTTTGCTCGGTATATCCACTCAACAAAATCTCTGACCTAAGCTTCTCCAATTCCTGCTGAATCCTTTTATTTGTTTCCATATTTTATGGCACCTCTATCCTTTCTAATATTTCATCAATTATGGTGTCTGTGTTCAATCCTATTGCCTTACCTTCATAGTTCAATATGATTCTATGTCTCAAGACATCATGAGCCACATATCTCACATCTTCCGGCAAGACATATGGTCTTCCCTCTAAGAAAGCCTTTGCTTTTGCAGAGATGTATAGAGCAATATTGGCTCTTGGAGATCCTCCCCAGGCAATGTATTTTCCATATTCTATGCCATAATTCTCAGGATTTCTTGTTGCATCTACTATATCAACAATATATTTTTTGATTTCATCTGATGCATATATTCTTTTTGTAATTTCTTGCATCTTTGGAAAATCTTCTTTATTAAACACTGGCATGATTTGAAAACTCTCAAATTTATGAATAGTAGTATTCTTATCAAGAATGATTAATTCTTCCTCTTTTGTTGGATAATACACATATACTTTAAAAAGAAACCTATCAACTTGAGCTTCTGGTAATGGATACGTACCTTGCTGCTCTATCGGGTTTTGAGTTGCCATCACAAAAAAAGGTTCCTCTAAAGTAAAGATTTCCTTACCTATAACCACCTGTCTCTCCTGCATAACTGAAAGCATAGCACTCTGCACCTTAGGCGGTGCTCTGTTAATCTCATCTGCTAAAATGAAATTAGCAAATACAGGTCCTTTAACAACATAAAATCCCCTGTTTGGATCATAAGCAGTTATACCTGTGATATCTGCTGGCAAAAGGTCAGGGGTAAACTGGATTCTTTGAAATTTTGCATTCCTAACAGTTCTTGCTATTGTCATAACAAGCAGCGTTTTGGCTAATCCAGGTGCTCCCTCTAAGAGAATATGCCCTCTTGATAGCATTGATAAAATAGCAGCTTCAAGCACTTTTTCCTGTCCAACAAAAACTTTTCTCACTTCCTTTTTGAACATATCTATTTTTTCATTATAAAACTCAATTTCCTCTGAGATTTCTCTCATCATTGCAGAAAGCTGTACCATAATTTATATATTAATTAAGGAAACATATATTATTTATCTATTATTTGATGTCTATAAAGGTGATAATATGCCTGAAGGAGAAGAAAAAGATATCATGGAAATTTTTAGAGAGATAAAAGAGAAGATTGCGAAGATAAATGAGGAAAAGAATGAGCTTGAAAGGAAATATCACGAGATACAGGAACAATTAAAACAAGTTCAAGCAAAAGAGATAGAGCTTAGGGATGCAATTGCAAAGTTTGCTCAAAAGGAAAGTGAATTGAACGCGCAAAGAATCTCTATTGAAAAAAAATTAAAGGAAATAAACGATAAACTTGAGAAATTAATGAAAGTTCAAAAAGAACTTAAGGAAATATGGGGATAATGCATAGAGCAAGGTAATTACAATGTCTGGAACTCAAGTTATTACAGAGAAAAATATTAAGAAAAATGTGATAGTAACAGAAAAGAATTTGGAAGCTGAGAATATCTTAAAAGATTTGGAAGAGAGCTATAAAGAGGGGTTAATATCAAAAGAGACATATGAAAAAGCAAAACGTTCTGTTTTGATGAATAAAGAAGATAAAAGTGAAAAGGAAGAAGTTCAAGAGGTTAAGGAGAAGAAAAAGGATAGAAAAAAAGAAGAGAGAGATAAGAAAATCTCTTTTATAAAGAGAAGACATGTAGAAGAACTTAAAAAGATGAAGGAAAATTGGATAAAGGATCTCGAGTCTCTAAGAAGTTTGTATGAGCATGGCGTAATCTCTGAGGAAGAATATGAGAGAAGTAAAATAGATATCGAGGAAAAAATTGGTAAGATAGAGGAGATAATAAAAAAGGAATTGGAGGTTGAGGAATTAGAGGAATTAAAAGAGAGAATCGAGAAAGAAATAAGGGAGGCATTTGATAAAGGGATATTTAAAGAAGAGGAAAGTAAACTAAAAAAGGATCTTGAAGCATTGGATTCGCTATTTGAAAGAGGTCTAATTTCCAAAGAGGAATACCAGAAAAAGAGGGAACTTATAGAAAGCCAACTTGAGAACTATTCTAAGTTAATAGATTTAATTGATGCAATATTTGATAAATTCATTGAGGAAATAAATCAGAAGATTGAAGAAAACAAGGAAGCCACAAAACAGAAAGAGATTGAGGAACCAAAAGAAGGAGAGGTAAAGAAAGAGGTTAAAAAATATCCTTGGTATCTCAAACTTCTTCATATACTTGGATTATATGAAATAAAAGAAGAGGAAATAGCAGAGATAAATGAGATAGAAGAGCAAATCAAAAAGGCATATAAGGAGAGTGAGATGAGATTCAAAATAAGCAATATGGCTCTTGTTATAAAGAGGAGAGTTAAGGAAATAATGAATATAGATAAGGCATTAACCTATAAGGAATTAATAGATTATATAGATAAATCTGACAAATTTGATGAGAATATTAAGGTAAAGCTTAGATCCTATTTCCAAGCTGTAATGCTTAAGGAATATCTTGAAAAGGAAGATGAGAAAGATATTGAAAACATCTATAAAGAGAGTTTAGAGATTGCTAAGTTATTAAGCAATATAGAGGAGAAAAAGAGAACTCAGAAGAAACCTGAAAAAGAGAAATCTATTGAAGAAAAAGGAAAAGAAGAGGTGGAAGAGAAAAAAGAAGAAAAAGAGAAAAAGAAAGGAATTTTTGAGAGGATAAATGAGTTCTTTGGTGTGTAATAATGAGATATATTAGCGAGGGAAGATATGATATTTTGTTCATAATTGGCATATGCTTATATCTTATCTTTAGTAGCTATATTGTGCCTTTTACACATGAAGCAGGACATGTGCTATTCTTAAAGCTTTTTCACTGTCATTACTGGGCACATCTTGAGTATGGGTTTTTTAATTCATTTTATGGTGTTATATATGAAAAATGTGATTTAACGCAAAGAGAATTGGCATTGGTGTATATTGGTGGAGTATTGCTTACCTTTATTATTGGTATTTTTTTGCTTATTCTTGAGTATATCCTTCACAGAAAGCACAAGACAGAAATAGCCGTCCCAATCTTGTTTGTTTCGTATTCATATCTTCTTGACATTACAAATTATCTCTTTTTTAAGGAAGGAGACATTGTAGAGTTCATGAGGACTGTTGGATTGGAAGAAAAAATAAGATATCTTCCATTGCTTGGTATACTTATCGTGGTGTTATTGTTAACATATCTTTATGTGGATCTTCAAAGAGAACTTCATGTAATCATCGAAGAGGAAGAGCATCTCTTAAAGAGAATAATCAAAAAAATTAAGAAGCATCTTCGTTCAAAAACCTCGTCTCACAAATAAGAAGATTATGCGTTTAACCTTAAAAAGCGATTTGAAACAGATAACCTTTTTAAAGCAGTTAGCTGCTTAAAAAACCTTTGTGTTATTGAGATTTTCCCGTTAACAAATTAAAAATTTTTAATAAAAATGGTTAACGGGAAGATATCACTATCACAAGCACATTACAGCATGCTACCCTCTTAAAAAAGGTTAGCTGCTTGAAAACGCTAAATGAAAGGGTTATGCTTCCCGTTAACAAATTATTTAAAAAATAAAAAATGGTTAACGGGAGGAAATCGCTATCATATAAAGTTTTGCAAGCATGCTAACCTCTACAAAAGGTTAGCTGCTTCTTAACCGCTTTAGAAAGGTTAGCTGCTTCAATACGCCAAATGAAAGGGTTATGCTTCCCGTTAACCAATTATTTTAAAAATAAAAAATGGTTAACGGGAGGAAATCGCTTTCTCAAGGCACATCGCAGCATGCTAACCTCTTTTCAGGTTAGCTGCTTCAAACCGCTCGAGAAAAGGAGCTATGCTTTGATGCGCTATTGATAAGGTATGCTTCCCATTAACAATTTTTTAAATAATTTGGTTAACATGAGACCTCTCTTATCAATAGCACATTAAAGCATGGCATCCTTTCTTGAGCGGTTTGAAGCAGCTAATCTTTTAACCCTTAATTTGGTTAATATGCCGCAACTTACAGATTGACAAAAAAATTTGATATAATTTTAAAAAATTATTTTTACATAATATAATCTTTATGGTTAATTCCAAGATTTTTGATTTGCTTATTCAGGCAAACGCAATAGAGTTGGGAGGGCATTATGAGATATTTCCAAATACATATTCTCCAATATATTTCGATTTTAGGAAATTCTTTGAGAATCCAAGATTGTTTGATATCTTGACAGATTTACTTGCTGATGTGACAAGAGAAATCAATCCAGAAAAGATTGCCGGTGCTTTTACTTCAGGCATTCCATTAGCTACTGCTATCTCTTTAAAAACCAACCTACCTATTGTTTTTGTTAGAAGACAGCCAAAGGAATATGGAAGCAGGGCAATGATAGAGGGTACGGTAAAAGAGGGAGAGAATGTGATGATAGTGGATGATATCTTTTCAACCTTAAAAAATAATGAAGCATATATAAACGCGCTAAGATCAGCAAAGGCAAATGTAAGATACTTTTTGGTTATATTTGATTATGGCATGACACCACCAGAAAAGCTATTAGAGGCTGGGATAGAGGTTATCTCTCTTATCACTGCTAAGGATTTGCTAATAAAATTAGAGAAATGGGGCAAGATAACAAAGGAGGAAAGAATGGAGTATATGAGGATACTAAAATATTCCAAGGTGTTCTAAGATTGGAGGAAGAGCAAATATGGTGGGATTAGCTTATAGCGATCTAAAGGAAAAGATATTAAAGGAAAAAATGATAGAGGGATATGAAGATATTGAAAAACAATTGACGCCAAATGGTTTTGATGTAAGAGCCTGTACAATTATTGAGGTAAAAGAAGCAGGAGAAGTTGGGATATCAAAAGAGGAAAACAAATCTCCTATTTTAGGCAAGGCATATGTACTTGAAGGACACGAGAAGATATTGGAAAATTTAAACATAGAGAAAATAATTACAATGAAATATGGAGAAAAACTTCCTTTATATAGGCTAAAACCATATCTTCTAATAACATGTGAGAAAATAAATACTCCTGAGGATTTATATTTCAAAATTGAGATAAGAAGTACTTTGTTCAGATATGGACAGATGATACTGGAAACTGCGTTTGGAGATGCAGGTTATAAAGGAAGGCTAACTTTTTTGTTATTGCCAACATTAGATACCAAGTTGGCATTGGGTTGCAGAGTTGCACAAATATCTTTTGTTACTTTAACATCAAGAGCACATTATGAAAACCAAAAAGAATGTGGTTATCAAGGTGGAAAGATTTTATAAAAATAGAGCTTTTTCTTAACTCTTATGAGAGTAGGAGTATTATTTTCTGGAGGAAAGGATTCTACTTTGGCATTGCATCTTGCTAAAGAACAGGGGTTAAAAATTGAATGCTTACTTTCCATTATTCCAAAAACACCAGAAAGCTATATGTTTCACTATCCTAACATGCATCTGGTTGATGTACAAGCAAAGGCGATGGGCATACCGATAATAAATAGAATCACAAAAGGAAATAAAGAAGAGGAGCTAAAAGATTTAAAGTATCTATTGAGTAAAGCTATCTCAAGATACAACATAGAAGGAATAGTAACAGGAGTAATAAGATCCTCATACCAAGCAACAAGAATAAAAAGAATCGCTAAGGAATTATCTTTGAAGGTATTTAATCCCTTGTGGTTAAAAGATGATGAGGAAGTATATTCCATGTTATCCGAAAGGAATTTTAGAGTGATTATTGTTGGAGTATATGCTTATCCTTTATCAGAGAAATATTTAGGTGAAGAATTGAGCAAAGAGGTGTATGAGGAGCTGCTAAGATATAAGAAAGAATATGGCATTAGTCTTGTTGGAGAGGGAGGAGAATTGGAAACCTTTGTTGTGGATGCCCCTCTTTTTAATTTTATGATTGAAATAATAGAATGCTCTAAGGAATATAAGAGATATGAAGGAACATTAAAAATAAAAAAAGTGAGATTGGTAAAAAAGGATAAAAAATAAGCCCCAGGCGGGATTCGAACCCGCGGCCTCCACCTTACCAAGGTGGCGCTCTAACCAGGCTGAGCTACTGGGGCAAACAACCTTCATATTTTACTGAATAACTCTCTAAGAATAAAGTACTTTTTGTTTATCTCCTTATTGCTCTTTCTTATTTTTTCTAAGCGTTTTTCCAGTTCCTTCACTTTCTCTTCAATCTTTGCCGGATGCTTTCTGATGTCCTTCTCTATGGCTTTTATAATTTTTATCTCTTTAATGATTTTTTCCTTTTCCATTTCAAATTCTTTAAATGCATTTTCTAAGCTTTCCAACTTTTTCATTCTTTTGTCAATGATATCTGTAACGTTTTTAAGATCCTTCTCCAACTCTGCCTCTTCTTCTTTTATCTTATTGAATACCTCAAGGATCTCTTTTTCCTTCTCTCTTATTCTTTTTAACAAATCCTCCATTTCCTCCCTTTTTTTCAAGTCTCTCTCTAACACATTTTCCAATTCTTTAAGTATCTCTATTTCCTTTTTCAATACCTTTTCCTTTTCTTGAACATTATACTCAATCTCTTTAATCGTTTTTTCACTGTCATCATATAATTTTTGAGTTACTTCCTTTGATTTTTCTTCTACATCATGCGGGAGAGTTACATAAATTCTTCCAAAGGAGTATTCCAAGTTCACTAAGCCCTCTCCTTCCAATGCCTTAGCCCATTTCTCCACTACCTCTATTGGAAGAGAGAGAGCATTGGATACTTCTTTAATACTTACTTTACCTTTTGTGGAAACAATCTCTAAGAATTTATCTATATCGCTTCCTTTTTTTATCTCCTCTAATATCTCTTTAGCCATATATTATCCAACCTCTTTATGATAATAAATTAAATATTAAATTTGAAATTTTTTATATCTTTATGGTTCTAATGGCTTTATGGCATTGTCCAATAATTCTTTATTGTTAAGCGGAAACTTAACGCCCAAATAGCACTTATAGCAGTAATCGCATTAGCTCCATAAGGTTAGCTTTCTCTGATGCGCTTCTTTGAAATGTTACTTTCATAGGGAATTATTGGACAACACCCGGCTTTATTTCTATCTTAGTGTTGCATCCTTTGACATCTTCTCCAAATAAATATCCCAACCATAAACGAGGATATCCGAGATAAGGTATTCTATAGATTACTTTTCCCTCTACATTCTCAATTGGTATTAGCCAAGGGTCAGGTTGAGAGTTATTATCTCCCCATGCAACCACATATTTATGCGAATCTTCAAGTAATTTCTTATATGCTCTATGAACTATCAACCTATCCTGAAGAGGCTCATAATATACAATAATTGTAGAATTTGGATCCTTCCATTTTTCATTAGCAACAATCTCATCCCACGAGACACCTTTAACAATGATTACATCTCCTCTCTCCAATGTTGGTACCATTGAACAAGACACCACAACTAACATTGGATAATCTGTTCCCAAAGCCAATCCCAAACCTTTATAAAGACAAACTGCTAAAATAAAAGCGATTATTACATCCTTAAGGTTTTCCCAAACATATGCTTTTAGAAACCTTATGATCTTTTTTCTTTCTGACATAATTTTACATATGGTGTAGAATATATTTAAAACTTTTAAATAACCTAAATATTTTTAAATTTTTATTTTCTTAAATTATATATCGATGTCAAAATGGTGATTTTAATGCGAAGATCAAAGGGGTTAAGGAGAGGTACAAGAAAATCTCTTCAGTCATATAAGAGACTTAAAATAACAGATATCATAAGGGAGTTTAATATAGGGGATAAGGTTGCCATGGTAATAAATCCTTCATATCATAAAGGTATGCCATTTAGAAGGTTTCATGGTAAGGTTGGTGAAGTAATTGGTAAAAGAGGTAATGCTTATATTGTTAAGTTTAAAGATGGGAACAAAGAAAAGATTCAAATTGTCATGCCTGCACACCTTAAAAAGGTTGCTTAAATAAAAGGTGATCTACTATGAAAATCATTGAGGAAAAGACAATTCCGAATTTTGAGGTGAAAAAGATCTTAGAAAACTTTAAGGATGAGGAATTGATTTTTGATCAAAAAATCACCAAAGATTTTCTAAATAAATATTATGATATTGATGAAAAGATATATGCTGAGGTAAAGAAAAACCTACAAGAGAGAGGATTTCCTGAGCACATTGTTTCTATGATACTTAACGTCTTACCAGAGTATGAGGAGCAACTTGTTGCTATATTTGCAAAAGAAAGAAATAAGCCATCAGCAGAGGATATAAAATTCATTTTGGATGAAATAGCGAAAATAATAAAGTGATCTTTTTCTTATTGCTTTTTTATATTTCATTGAGAGGAGGTGTTTCTCATGACAAAGATTAATCCAACCAAACCAGAGAGTAGAATCAGAGAGAAAAAAGAAAGAAGAGATGAATATGCCATAATTTTGGATTTCTTACCTCGTGGATATGCAAAAAGTAAAATTTCCATGCCTATTGCACAAGCAATAGCAACTACAACATTAACTTTGCTTGAGTTAAAATCAAAGCCTAATGTTTCTCTTGCTATAGGTGAAAAAGTATACATAGGAAGTGGGGAGAGAGATAAGATAGAAAGCATATTAAGGAGATTATATTATAGAAATCTCACAGCGACAGCACAGAAAGAGTTGGAAAGGGCTTTACAAAAAATAATAGAGGAGAATGAGTTACATTTTGTTGAATTTTTCAATAAGGCAGAGAGCATAAATATACGTGAACATCAATTGGATTTGCTTCCTGGTATGGGTAAAAAAACACTATGGCAGATTCTTGAGGAAAGAAAAAAAGAACCTTTCAAGAGTTTTGAGGATATCAAGAATAGAGTTCCTTCTATGATAGATCCAAAAAAAGCAATAATTAAAAGAATCATTGAGGAATTAAAGGGAGAGGAAAAAATTTATTTGTTTACAAGACCTCCATATAGAGGAACCAGAAGAAAAAAGATGATGAGAAGATTTATGAAAAGAAGATGATGTTTAAATTTTCCCAAGAGATTATAGGAGCAAGCGCATATTTATTTTGGAAAAATTTTAGAAAGGTTTAGAATTCAGTTAACAGAAAACATATCCAATTCATCAGGAGGATTTTAGTGTTGTAATACTTAAAAAGCGGTTAGGAGCGGGTATCCTTTTACATGGATCATCCTGCTATAATATCCTAATGATAGAGATATTTTCCTGTTAACTATTTTATTAAAGAATTTGTAACCATATCAAAAGCATTCCGTATAGCAGTTAACCTTTTAAGGAAATGAGGGCATTATCCAATACTTCTTTATTGTTAAATGAGATCTATAAGATAACATTATTTTCATTTTATATTCTCCATTATATATTTTTAAGTATATTAACATAATTATGTTTAATCACTACAATATATATTTTGAAATGTTAAAATCACTTAAAAGTAGTGAAAAGGAATTTTGTGGCTCCTTTATCTTTCATATGTTTATGCGAACAAAAATTCAGTTAACGAAAAAATGTGCTTCTTGATATCTCTCAGGTTTGCAGCATGGTAATCTCAATAAAGGGTTAGCTGCTTTCTAACCGCTTCGGAAAGGTTAGTATGTTCTGATATGCTATTGATAAAGTACTCTTCCTGTTAACCAATATTTTATTTTGAACCCTCTCGCAGCATACTACCCTCTACAAAAGCCATCAATGTGTTCGCATAAGGTTTATTATGCGAATTTTATTACTTGGTTAAGGGAAAGCATAGCCATATCCAAAAACCACTTTCAAGCAGCTAACCCTTTATTGAGGTTACCATGCAGCAATGTGGTTGTGAAAGTGATTTCCTCCCATTAACCATTTTTATTTTGGTTAACGGGCAGCATAACCTATTCATTCAGCATATCGAAGCAGCTAACCTTCTTAAGCGGTTAGTATGCTGCAATGTGCCTTAAAGAGGTGATATCCTCCCGTTAACCTTTTATTTTAAATAAAAATGGTTAAGGGGAAGAATCCCTTCTTAAAAAAAGTGTATCGAAGCAGCTAACCTTTATAGAAGGAATTGTTCGCATAAAAATATTTCCTTTAAGATATATTTTGCAGTGTATTAACATATTTTTGTTGAAATACTATGAAATATATATTTGATGATATATAATTGGGGACATAGAAATCGTAAAAATTTTAAAACTTTTCTATTTAAAGAAAAAATAAATATTCCTACATATTATGGGATGTTAGAATATAAAGGACATTATTTTCTTATCATGGAAAAAATAAATGGAATAACTTTAGCAGATCTCTATAACGACAAGGAGATTCAATATAAGATAATAAGAAACATTGAAAAGAAACTAGAAAAGATCCCTAAAATAAAAGAAGTTAAAGACAGACATGCATATAATGTTATGATAAATAACAAAAACAAACTTTATCTTATTGATTTAGAAGGAATAAAGATAAATGATTTCGCATAACCTGAAAAAATAAAATATATATTAGAATATATACAATATTGAATAGAAATATTTTTAAAATGTAACTACTATATAATAATTATGGATGGAAATTATAAAAAGAAAATATCTCGTAGGGAGTTTTTAGAGAGGTCTTTGATTTTAGGGGGAGCATCCTGTGTTGCATTGAGTGGACTTTATAATATTGCCAAACAATTTTTTCCTTCACTATCACATATTTATTATGAAAATCAATTCAACAATATCATCAAAAAGAGTGAAAGAAAATATAATTATGTCCGTTTATCTAACATTAAAAGTGCTAAAGAAATGTTAAATAGGATCTATATGGAAAAGAATATGATACTAACCATCTATGCAAATGCCAAAGATGTTAAAGAGAAAGGGATAATAGAGAATGTTTATAGATGTATAGTAAAAGAAGTATACAAGCAAAATCCCAAATTAGTAATAGATTATGCAAAACAAATGCTAAATAAAGATCCTTTTAAAAACCATGATATTTCTTTATATTTTGTGATTAAACCCAACAAGTCATCAAATCTTATAATGTATGATTCTTATAAAAATAAGGGAGTTATCATAAATGCTGCGAATCTCTCTAAAACCACTTATATTATTTCCTATTCTGTTTTTTCATTAAGATAGTTGCCGGTTGTTACAAAAACCTTTTACAGTTTATACCTCAAAATAGCCCCAATACCTGAGAACATACAAAATTGTTTTCCTTCTGGAGATTCATCACTTATTACATAAACCTCTGTTCCATAGAGATTTGCTTGCTCTTTAATCAATTTGAGATAATGCTCCTTCTCATAACTAACTTCATCACTTCCACAAAATGGACATCTCAAAGAGATGCTCTCCCCTTTTCTTATTATCCTATAGAACTCTCCACCACAAGCATTGCACTTTGCTTTTATGCCTTCAAAATCCGCATTTCCTGAAATAAGAAGCTTCCCCACAGCTCCTTGTTCCAATGCTTCCATTACATCATCAAACCCATACCTTACCAATGCCTCATTTTTGTTAAGCATAGAAAAAAATTCATTAACAACCTTTTTTTCTTTAAGATACTCACTTTCCCTAATAAGTTCCTCCCCTCTTTCAATAGCCTCTTTCAAGCCAGGTTCACCAGCATAGCCAGTATCAACAAGCCCTAAAACCTTTCTCTTAAGATTCTCAGGAAGATAGTTTCCATCATAAAACTCTTGTTTAAGAGGACCTGGCCCGCCAATAATAATGCCTTTTAGATTCTCTACACCTTCAAAAATTGATTTTGCAGTTTCTCCAAGTTCTTTAAGATAAGCATTTAATAACCCCTCTCTTACACGCATAAACCTTTGAGCACTTTGTCCTCCTTTTGCTGTTTTACCTGGCACTAAACTTTCGATTCTCTTAATCATCTCTATCCTTTTGCCTTTAAGAAAACCTATTGCAGCTTCTTGTCTATCCAACGAGATAATCCCATAAACATCCTTGCTTTCTAAAAGAGATTCCAAGATATCAGTTACAAATACCTGGTCACATCTATATAGCTTCACATTTATGGGATCTGGAGGTTCAATCTTCCAAATTCTAATATCCTGTGATCCTTCTTTTTCTGATACATTTCCTGCAAAGATTACCATGCCATTTTTTGGGGTTTGATTAAAATACTTTAATGCGTTTGCTATCTTAGATAGCGCACTTATCACATTGTTTCTTGTGGTCTTTGATTTGATATTTTGCGCAGTACTTATCTCCTTAGATACCATATCTTTAATCTCATTAATATTATATCCTGCAGGTATGTAAATACTAACTAGCTCAGTATGTCTACCCCTAATTGATTTCAAAAAATCAAGAAGATATCTTAACTCATCCTTGTCTGGTCTCAATATGCTTTCTTCATATATGTTAAATAATATCACCTCTTAATAAATCCAATCCTCATCAATTCTTTTGTATTCTATGATTTCATTTATATTGAAAAATAAATCGATCTCCCTATCTGCAGATTCTTTGCTATCAGATGCATGAATTATATTTTTGCCGATATGCAATCCATAATCATGTCTTATAGTTCCAGGTAATGCTTCCTCTGGATTTGTTGCACCAACCATTTTTCTCACATTGGATATAGCATTTCTTCCTTCAACTACAAACACAACAATGGGCCCAGAAGTAATAAATTCAACCAATTCTTTATAGAAAGGTTTATCTTTATGCTCAATATAATGCTTTTCAGCCAATTTTGGGTCAACTTTCATCATCTTTAACCCAATAATTTTAAATCCTTTTTTCTCAAATCGTGAGATTATTTCTCCCATAAACCCTCTTTGAATGGCATCTGGTTTCAAAATAACCAAAGTTCTCTCTATATTTCCAGCCATGTTTTACTCAACCTCCTTTAATTCTTTTTCTAAGAGGATTTTTGTGTTTGATTGTTTTTAAGTGTATTTCCTTTGCTTTCCTATATTTCTTTGTCCATTTTACTTTTGCAGGATTTCTCATATGAAAGTTCGCATAACATTTATGAGAGCAGAAGTAAAATACTTCTCCATTATTTTTTACAAGCATTATTCCTTTACCCTCTTTCACATTATTACCACAAAATGCACATATAAACATAAAGCATTACCTCCCTTTATTCTATAACTCCCGCAACTTCCATAGCAACCTCTTTAATCATAACAATATCTCCTACCTTAATTGGTCCCATCACATTTCTTATCACAATCTTATCTTTATACTTTCCCTCAAGGATCTTGCATCTTACTCTTTTAACTCCTTTAGTACCTGCAATATCCAATATTGCAATTACCTCTGCAGGAACAGCACTCATCTATAACACCTCTTTTTATTTAGTTAGTTCCTCAAATTTTTTTAGAAGAGCCTCAAATTCTTTTTTTGCTCTTCCAATATCTATTACAGCAACAGATGATGCATTAACATCTATTCCTGCGGCTTTTCCTAATTGTTCTTTACTCTTTACAGGAATTAAAGGTACATTTTTCTCCTTAGCTAATGCGGGTAAATGCATCACTATTTCAATAGGATCAACATCTTCAGCAACCACAACAAGTTTTGCAAAACCTCTCTCCAAGGACTTTGTGGTTTCATTAACACCTCTTTTTATTTTTCCACCTTTTTCTCTTACGGTTTCAAGGAAATCATACACCTCCTCGCTAAATTCCTCTGGAAGTTCCTTATCTATAATCTTCATATTTCATCTCCTCCATTTGCTTTTTCATTGTCATTGATCATCAAAACGCCCCGGCCAGGACTCGAACCTGGGACCTCGTGGTTAACAGCCACGCGCTCTACCTACTGAGCTACCGGGGCTTAGCATTTATTATATGGACCCCGTGGGATTCGAACCCACGGCCTCCCGCTTGCAAGGCGGGCGTTCTACCAGACTGAACTAGGGGCCCTCAATAAACCTCTAACAAAAATAGATAACCATACCTATCATATCAATTTAAATAAAACACATATAATTTTAAAAATATTTCCATATAAAATTTTAGTATGAAAGAAAAAAGCAAAGGAACTCTAAGTATCCAATTTATCCTTGGTACAACATTTTTTGTATTGGTTGTAATATTTTCGATTATGATTCTTGTAGTATATTCTTTCAAATATTTCTCATATATGTATAAAAAAGAGCTTTATTTAGAAGGTTTAAGAATCATAGATAACTTCTATTCTTTAGCATACTTACCCAATAACACATTAAATTCAACCTTCTTTAATATGATTCAAAGATGCGAATCTTCTCCTTTTTTTGATCCTACAATAGGGATCAATAGAGAGTATATTCAACTTGTGAATATGATTTCAAAAGAGAAAATTAATTCTATGAGTATAAAAAGAGAAATTTATCTTGTATTATACGCTCCTTATATGTATAATTTCACATCACATATAGGAAAATTCAATCATACAATTGAAATAAGAATAGAAAGAAAAGATTCAGAACATCCTTATGAATATCTCTATTTTGATAACAAGTATTATAGATCAGGGGATCTCATAAATTATAAAAATAAGACATTTATCTTGGATTATATTGATAAGGATGGTTATGTTGCATTTTTAAAAACTAACATATCATATATTTGCGGTCCAAAACTTCCAAAAGATAAAGAAATAATATCCCTTAGTTTATACATAGATAGATATGGATATTTAGAAAAATATATATTTTATATATGGTGAAATAAAATGAAAAAAAATAAAAAGATAATTAAAGGATTAATATATGGATTTGAAGCTATGTTTGCAGGAATACTTATAATGCTTTATCTTACAATGATGATTAAAGATTTTAAGGAATATTCAGGGGAGGAAGAAAAAATTCTTTTATATAGAAAATCTATAATGTCTTTTGAAAGATATCTCTCTCAATCAGAAGATTTCAGAAATTTGCTAAATGAAGGTGAGGAAAAAGTGTTGCCTATATTTAATTATTTTTTATCTCCAATCTCAAGTTACGATGTTTATATTTACAAAAAACCTAAACATAAGCCAATTATTGGTATATATACATATAAGAATAGATCAATAAGAACAAACTTCTCAACATTATACTTCTTAAATATAAGTGAATGTAGAAAAAAAGTCTCAATAACTTTACCAAACAATACAGAATGTAAAGAAGGATATTCGTCAAAAATAGATTTTTCATATTTGTTATTGAAGATAAAAGATAAAAGGACTTTTATATATTTTCTATTTATCGATAAAAATAAAGATGGAACTTATCAACCACAATATCAAGAGGGTCCCTTTGTTGAAGAAAATATTGTTACTATAGGAAATACTTCCATTTATGTAGATGAATTAACGGAAGATGATAATGTATCATTTATGTATGTAATGGATAATAAAGAAAAAGCCTTGTTATATTTTATTCGCAATACTTTTCTTCAAAAAATAGATAATGTATCTTTTATTCCTAGAATTTCATTTCTTACAGAAGAAGGAAATCTTGATAGGTTTGATGTAGTATTTCTGAATAAATCATTCCAATCCACTGCATTCCCAGATAAATTATATTCATATTTTTTAAATGGAGGAAATATTATAATATCAAAAAATAGGAACCTTATTCCTTTCCTTACAAAAGTTGGATTTAAAAATTTATCCTTATATTACGTTATAGATAATGAATCTTCAAATGGGGCTTATGGATATATAAATAATAAGATAGAGGAAAACATAAGAAAATATCAGATATTAGGATATTATAATAACACTCCAATTAAACTTAATCTCTATCATCCTTCTTCTTCATGTAGTTATAATTCGCTACAACCTTATGATGCATTAAAAATTGCCTCATTAAATTTAACAAAAAGATATTTTATTGCTGTAAAATGGTATAATAATAGTATAGAAATCTTTGTGGATTATGATGGAGATTGCAATTTTGATGAATCTCCAGATAATCAATCTTTATCAGTAGGAGATAATTTTAAAATAGAAAAGATTCTTTTTGAAATTTATTCTGTAAATAGCGAACATATCACTTTAAAGATTGTAAATGGATATATAGGATTGATAAATGTTCCGCTTTATGATCTCATGATATATACTAATAAAGATACTACAGAGAGAAATTATAATGCATTGTTATCTATTAAAAATGTTTACCTTGCACTTTCTGATAGTTATAAAATAGGAGATAATATTGATATTCCTCTCACTAATGTAAGTACAAATTTATGGAAGGGAGTTTTAAATTTAAATATCAATCATACCTATATATTTTATGTTGAAAAAAAAGGAGATGACGAATATTTATACTTTGAAAACAACCCTCTCCTTAAATATAGATCAGGAGATTTTATGAGAATAGATACAGAAATCTTTGTAGTAATGTTTAATACTACTTTATCTTCAAATGTTAGATTTGTATTAGCTGAGAGAAATGAGGTGCCTATAGTTACAGATATAAGAAATAATATGGGAGGAGATGTAATATATTACTATGCAAATATTAATAAACTCTCTGAAAAAACATTACTTGTTGATCTTTTATTTTTTGTATTAAATAATGAAAAAATAGAGATATATAGATCAGATAAAAAAGAGGCGAACACAGGATTAGTATTATATCCTATAAAAATGGGAAAAAATACTAAGAATACATGTTTAATAGGAATAAGGAGGTATGTATAATGAAGAAAAAAAAGAAAGGAGAATTTTTTATGATTTCAAGTTTTATAGTAATATTTTTGATGTATTTGTTTAGTATAGCAATTATAAAACAAGAATCTTTATCATATAGAGATTTAGAATATTTGGAAAAGAGCGAGGAAATTCTATTTTATGTTAATAGCACAATGAAGAAAATAGATTTGACAGACAAAAATGATACTTATATTTTGTTGCTTAATTTGCAACATGATCTCAAATTAATCTCAAAATTAAACAATATGGAGAAGGTAAAGTTAGATTATGTATATGATGAAAGTATTGGTAAATGGAATGTTACTTTAAAAATTGATAATAAGTATATTTATATTGAAAAATCATGGTAAAAGGAGGTGCAATAACATGGGAAGAAAAGTATTGATAACATATAAAGTAATGCCAGCAGATGTTGATGTAAATCTTGAGGAATTGAAATCAAAGATAATCGAAAGCATATCTGATAAATGCGAGATAAAAGACACTAAAGAAGAGCCAATAGCATTTGGATTAAAGGCTTTAAAAATTCTTGTAATGATAGAGGAAAAAGAGGGTCTTGCTGAGAAAATAGAGAACAGCATTCTTAATATTGACAAGGTTGAATCTGTGGAAGTAGAAAGTCTAACATTAATATGACTCAAAATAATCTTTTTTGTTTTATTTTTCCTTTTATATTATAGATAGTGCTCCACATTGTCCTTGCCTCTTCTGGAAATTTTTTGTTCTCCTTGAAAAAATTTTCCAAGAATGTAATTGTTCTTCTATCAGAAGGATACCCACTGCCAATATCACCATACTTTTCATATTTTTTTCGTATTGCATCCATTTCCCTCTCGCGATAATACTTTGCAATTATGCTCGCAGCAGATACAACTTCATATTTACTATCTGCTCCATGCTCCACCACAAAAACCTTTTTTGGAAACTTATCATTAAATGCAACCTTTAATTTATTTGCATTTGGATAAAAGGCATCTATAAAGATTTTTGATGCCTTAGTTTTTTCAATCAATTTTGAGAATCCTGCATACTCTATCTCATTTAATGTGTTAAACATCATATAAGCATTAATTTTGTATGGATCAATAATCTCTACAAATACGTTATTTGCGATTTTCTTTATTTGCTTAAAAAGAAAACTTATGTTATTAAAAGAAAGCTCTTTGCTATCTCTAACATTGATTTCCCTTAGAAGTTCTATATCTTTTTCGTATATCTCAACCCCTGCAATAATCAACGGCCCAAGAACAGGACCTCTACCTGCCTCATCTATGCCAAAAATCATATTATTTCTTTTCATATTCTTTATTTTCATTTTTTCTTTTTAAAATATTATATATCCTCCGAATTGGTGAGGAAATAATCAGAATCATCTCCCTTATCACCTCATATACATTAACAAAAAGATTTAGGAACTCAAATAAGGCATATATCAAAAACACAAATGCCAAGAGAATCAAATAATGAATTATGGAGAGATTTAATGAAAAAACCCTTTCAACAATAAACAAAACGATTAACGCAGAAATAGCAAGAATCATAAGATTTCTAAGAATATTAAATAAATAAAACAAAATCAAAATTGCTATTAAAATAAGAAATAGATAAAGAAAATTTATTTCCATAATTCTCATCCTATTTTGGCTGGAGTTAATAACACATCTGTCTTTATTATTCCTTCTCCTTTAAATACAATCTTGTTTCCTTTTAAGGTAAGGGTACCTTTTATCCTCAGAATTTTTACATCTTTATTTGATGTAACATATGAAATTTTATCATTCTTTATTTTTATATTTATATTGCCTTTGAATCCCTTTAACTCTATAACATCTTGAGTTATATGCTCTAATTCCATTTTCTCTAAATCAGTAATAGAAGAATTGCAAAGTATTTTTCCTTCTTTCTCTATCTCAAAGCTTGCAGAAGGTAAAATAAGCTTTTTTACTTTTCCTTCAAGAATGAAAGTATTCATTTCAGGATAATAAAGAACATCACCGCTATAATTGATAAGATTTACCTCTTTTTGTACATTTAATTTTCCAGAATCTAAGGAAATGTTTATAGGAGCGTCTTTCTTATATATAGCAATATTTATGTTATCGACTTTCATTCTTATATCTCCGTGAAAGCTGCCATTTAATTCTAAGAAAGCATAAATATACTCATTATCCTTCTCCTTAAATTTTGTTAAAAAACCAGAAGGAAGAGAATTAACAAATCTTAAATCTGCAATAGAATCAAAATTGATATTTTTTTCATTAAAAAAGAGATATCCTGAAAGTAAAATGGCTGAGATGCCAAGTATCATAAAAGCTAATGCTCGATGAATTGCAGCCATAAGAATTATATTATTATAATAAACTTTTTAAATTTTTCTATACCGCAAATAATAATATGGTAAGATTAAACAAGAAATTAAAGAAGTACTTACCACAAACAACAGCAGGATTAGTAAGGTATTATGAAGAGGATCGCTCTAAGATTCAAATAGATCCAAAAACACTCATAGCTGTTTCATCTGCCTTAATTGTGATAGGAATTATATATCATCTCTTATTTTTATAAGGGAGATTTCCTATGAGAAGATATCCAAAATATAAAAGAAAGGAATATATGGAAAAGCTTTATGAAATAATAAATAAACTTCTTGAATTAAAAGACCACATCTTCATAGTAGAAGGTAAGAAAGACATAGAAAGTCTTATGTTCTTAGGAATAAGCAAAAAGCAAATATATGCTGTCTCTAACAAGGAAATAAGCAAAATACTGTGTGCTGTTCAAGGCAAAAAATTAATTGATTTTTTAGATAACGATAAAGAAGGTATTAATATAAAGGAAAATCTTTTAAGGCATAACATATATGTTGACTCAAAATATAAGAATGATCTCTTCAAACTTCTACAAATTACAAAAACTGAAGAGATAAAAAGGAGAATAATGAAACTCAGATTATTCTAGCATATTCCATATGAGATCAAAAGTCCTAGATGCAAAGTTCTTAACAAAGTGTTGTGATCCTGTCCATATAGAAGATTGAGCCACAGGATGTTTCTGTTTGTCATGTGTTAGATGCATCAATGTTTCTTTGTCATCACTTATTGCTAAACGTGTATATGGAAGTTGATCTTTCATTTTATTTGCATCCTTTATTTCTGCAATATCAGATAAAACTTCATATGCTTTTTTATTTTCTTCTGTGATAGGGGCTATTATTCTTATTTTGATTCCTCTTTCATAAGCATCTCTCAAAATTGGATAATATCTTCTATAGATGTCATTTAATCCTGTATCAGATACCATGATATCTATCTTCTTTTTAGCATTCTTAAAAAGATATTCTTCGTGATTATCTATAACAAATTTTCCTTTTATAGTGCTTACGAGATCTCCTTCTTCCTCTTCTTTCATTTTATTTTTATGCAATTCTTCTAATTGAGAAACAACTTCTGTCTCTTTGAAACTTTCAATAAGCTTTGCTGTTTTCTGAGCTCTTTCTATGATATTCCTTGCAGCTCTACTCAATGCTTCTTTTGGAGGTACGGCAATATATTTCATAGGTTTAGAATGCTGAATCATAACAAAACCTTTATCTGCAAGGCTCATAAGAACATCATATACTCTTGCTCTTGGAACTCCTGATAAATCAGCCAATTCTCCTGCTGTTGATGTCCCACGCAAAAGTAACCATACATATAGTTTTCTTTCATATAAATTTAATCCTATAGTCTTTAGCATTTCCAATGCCTCATGAGGTAATGCTTCCTTATGTGGCATAATTTCCTTCTCTCTCACATATACCACCCATAACCCTTTAGAATCAGAAATTCTTCACTCAATTAATATTATAATTTGAATAAATTTTTAAATTTTAAGGTTAAAAAATTTTTGAAAGGGATTGTCCAATAATTCTCTATTTGTTAAGCGGAAAAGTAACCTCTTAAAGAAGCGTATTAAAGCAGCAAATCTCGTAGAACGTTTTTAAAGCAGCTAACCACTAAAGATAAGGCTGGCATGCCCTAATGCGATTGTAAGAACGAATTTTTTATTGCAGAAGAAAGTATTTTAAAGAAATATTTTCCATTTATAAATTATGGGTGAAGTAAAACCTGGAAAATATAGGCATTACAAGGGAAAATTCTATAAGGTTATCGGTGTTGCCTTACATAGCGAGACCCTTGAGGAATTGGTTGTGTATAGGGCTTTGTATGAGGATGAAAAATTTGGTAAGAATGCTTTATGGGTAAGACCTAAAAAGATGTTTATGGAAATAGTAACTGTTGATGGTAAGAAGGTGGCAAGGTTTGAATTTGTTGATGAGAAGACGGTATAAAATGAAAAAGAATTTTTATAGAATATTTTACTTATTGAAGCATTATTATCAAAAGATATTTTAAGATATTTATTATTTCTTTCTTTAGAGGTGTATGCAAAAGAAGCAATACCTGCTATTGCAAAGAGGAGAGGATATAATTTCTTTGGTGATGATGAGAAAAGTAGAGAGTTAATGGCCTTTGGTATCCAAGTTATTTCGGAAATGTCTCCATTTGAATGTGTTAAAAAGCACTTTATGATCTTGTAAGTAGTCCAAAATATTAATCACTCATTATTCCTATAACTTTCATAGACCTTTGTAAAGCAGAACCAGAAAACCTCCAAGAACATTTAAGATTATTAAGAAATCACTTCTATGAGATACATAAGGATAAAAATATCTTAAAAGAAGCATATATCACTGCTATGCATTTTGTTAATATCGTTGGCGTTAATGAAATAGATAAAAAAGAACTTTTTACATATCACAAAAATAAAAAGAGTTATTTTAAGGTTATAAATCCTTCAAAAAATAAAAGTTCAATTTAGATTTACTTTTATATCTAAATGAAATATATGAGAAGTTAAGTAAATCTAAATGAAGATTTTTTAATTTTAAATAAACAATTCTTAATAAGATGAGATGTTCTTTTTTAGTCGTTTTTATAAGCAGCCCATTTCTAAAAGCTACTTAAAGACATCCTCTTATGAAAGAACCACAATAAATGAATTTAAATAGTTCTCTTTATATCTTCCCTTTTTGGTATTTTTTGTTTGTGTAAAGAAAAAACATAACGTTTTTAATATACGGATGTCATTAGATATTTATGGTTTCATATATTTACATAGACGAAAGCGGAGATTTAGGGTTAAGAGGATCACGATATTTTATTATAGTTGCAGTTATATGTAATGATCCTAAAGAATTAGGAAGAATCATAAAGAAGCTTAGACAAAGAAAGCTTAAAAAACATATAAAGAATCTGCCTGAGATTAAAGCTAATAATTCAAGAAGAGAGATTAGAGAATATGTTTTAAGGAAATTTCGCAATTTGGATGTTTCCACTTATGCGCTTATAGTTGATAAATCAAAGATATTGCCACGACTTTATGATGTTAAGAATAGACTTTATAATTATTTTGCAGGAATTTTAATAGATGATCTTGAACATGAAAAGGAAGTTTCAATAGTAATAGATAAGAAAGATACAAACGCTTTAATAAGGAGAGATTTTAATTCTTATATTAAGAGGAAAATTACAAAGAAGAGATATAATATTAAGATTGAGATTAAACATATACCATCAATAAACTCAAATGAATTACAAGTTGTAGATTTTATTGCATGGGCTGTGTTCAGGAATTTTGATAGGGGAGATAGCTACTATTTTGATATGATTAAAGATAAAATTAAAATCAAAGAATTATGGAATGATAAATAAGATGGCGGACCCATGCAGGCCTTTAAGGTGCACCATCCGGTACACCGGCCCTCGCATGGCCTTACCCGCCTATAATATATTATAGTTAAAATGAATTTATAAAGTTTTTGGTGTAATAAATGTTAAATAAAGAAATTAAGATTTTTTGGAAAAAAGTAACACGAGAGACAGGGTCTTTAGGTAATAATAAAAGAAATAATAGAAAAAATAATGATAAAAAAAGATATTATATTGGAAATTCTGTTGAGGATGTTCTTATTATGTTATGTTTTGCTCTTATTATCCTATGGATAATTTATTTATTGATACTAAATGTACCTTTGGAGAATATAATTATTTTACCATTTTTATTAGCTTCTATTATAGTTGGGTTATTAATTTATTTAATATTACCTTTCGTTATTCTTTCTAATGTTATTTTCTTTATAATTCTTAAGATATATCTAAAATACTTAACAATAAAAAAAGAATTGAAATTTAATATACCACAACCTGCTGTAATAGTTCTTGGAAAATCAAGTTATTTTTCTCCAAAATATTGGATCTCTCCTGATTATACCATAGAACTTGCATATTTAATTTATTATCTACGAGCCACAGGTGAAAAATTTTCCATATATAAAGATATAGACAAAAATGTTTTTGATAAAATAATGGAAAATAGGAGCATATCTATAATCTATCTTTTAGGTCATGGGAGTAGACATTCATTCAAATTGAATAAAGATGATATTATATATTATTGCGAGTACAGTAATAAAAGAAAATTTAAAAAAGAATATATCTATCAATTCCATTGTAATCATGGAACAGGTAAATCGCTTGTTGAATATGTGGTACCACAGAAAAGATGGAATGAATGTAATCCACATTATGGATATATGTATTTTATAACAATATTGGATGTTATAATAGATAAATTACTTAATTATAGAAAATATAAAGGTAGAAAAAAGACACTTATGAAATTAATTTATGGATTACCTATATTTCTTATCTATGTTTTATGTTTACATATCATTACTTATACGCTATATGAATTATTCAAAAATTTTGATATTTCTAACATAATTTTTTATATGGTATATTTAAAGTTAAAATACTCAAATAGTATATAAGGAAGTACTAGAACTCCAAATAAAAAGAAAAGAGAAAGTTGAGATGCTCTAGAAGGTTTGCTGCTCTAATGTGCTTTCTAAAAGGTTTTGTTTCTTACATCTTAAAAAACCCTTTTAAATTTAAAAACAAATATGGTTTAATATGGAAACTGAGGCTAAGATAATAAATGTTGATATCTCAGAAGAGGTTAAAAAGAGCTATCTTTCATATGCTATGAGTGTAATAGTAGGAAGAGCTCTTCCTGATGTAAGAGATGGATTAAAACCTGTACATAGAAGAATATTGTATGCGATGTATCTCATGTCATTATGGCACAATAAACCATACAAAAAATCTGCGAGAGTAGTAGGAGAAGTGTTAGGAAAGTTTCACCCTCATGGGGATCAAGCCATCTATGATGCTCTGGTTAGGATGGCACAGGATTTCTCTATGAACCTTCCTTTAATAGATGGACATGGAAACTTTGGGAGTATAGATGGAGACTCTCCAGCCGCTATGCGATATACGGAGGTAAGGTTAAGCAAAGCATCTGAACTTCTCTTAGAAGATATAGATAAAGAGACAGTTGATTTTGTTTTGAATTTTGATGGAACTTTAGAAGAACCTTTGGTTTTACCAGCAAAGTTTCCCAATCTTCTGGTTAATGGTACTGTAGGAATTGCTGTTGGAATGGCAACAAATATTCCACCACATAATCTTGGAGAGGTTGTTGATGCAATAAAATATTTGATAGATAACAGAAAGAACCTTAATGAAATTACAACAAAAGATTTAATGCAGTTTATTAAAGGTCCAGATTTTCCAACAGGAGGAATCATATATGACTCAGGTAAATTGGAAAGAATATATGAGAAAGGAAGAGGCGTAATAGAGATATGGTCAAAGGTTGATATAGAGAAAAACAAGATAATAATAAAAGAGATTCCTTATATGGTTAATAAATCCAAAATGATTGAGGAAATAGCAAAATTAGTAAAGGAAGGAAAAATAGAAGGCATCAAAGATATTAGAGATGAGAGCAATCGCTATGGTATAAGGGTTGTGATAGAGCTAAGGTCTAATGTTAATCCAGAGAAAATACTGAATTTATTATATGCTTATACCTCACTAAAATCAAACTTTCCTATCATATGTGTAGCGCTTAAAGGTTTGGAACCAAAGCAGATGTCTCTAAAAGAGATGTTGTGGGAATATGTTAAGCATAGATATGATGTTCTATTAAGAAAAAGCAAATATGAGCTAAGAAAGGCAGAAGAAAGAAAACATATATTGGATGGATTAATGATAGCTATTGCAAACATAGATGAAACTGTGAGATTAATAAAGACCTCTAAGAATAGAGATGAAGCCAAAACAAGATTGATTTCAAGATTTAATATAGATGATATTCAAGCCAATGCGATATTGGACATGCCTTTGGTGAGATTAACAAATTTAGAAACAGAAAAAATAAAAAATGAAATTGAGGATTTAATAAAAAGGATCTCATATTTGAGGGATTTTATCTCGGATGAGAATAAGATTTATCAAAAGATTAAAGATGATTTAGAGAGTATCAAGAAAGAATTCAATTGGGAAAGAAAGACAGAAGTTCGCATAACAAAAATAGATTTGGTGGATGAGATAAAGGATGAAAGAGAGTATCTAATAGTCTATACAATAAAGGGATATATAAAGAAGATACCATCAAATGAGTTTAGAGAGCAAAAAAGAGGGGGCAAAGGAATCAGCATTTCATTAATCGAAAGCGATGAAATACTAGGTGCTTTGGAGGTAAAAGGATATGACAAGCTAATAATATTAACAAATAAAGGAAAGGCATATACTTTAAATGTTTCAGATATCGAAATAGCAAGGAGATATTCAAAAGGAAGAACAATATATTCATATTTGGAGCATATTGAGGATGATGAAAAAATAGTAAAGATACTTCCTTATAGAAAAGGAACAAACATTATATTTTTATCCAAAAAAGGTATGGTAAAGAAAACTTCCTCAGAACATTACGCAAATATAAGAAAGACGGGCATTATAGCATTAAATATCAAAAATGATGATGAGTTGCAAGATGCAACAATAGAAGAAAAGAAATATAGCATTTTGATAGCAACATCTAAAGGAAAAGGTTTGCGATTCAAATCACAAGAACTAAGAAAGATGGGAAGAGTAGCAGCTGGCGTTAAAGGTATCTCATTACGTGATGATTATGCTGTAAAGGTATTGTGCTTAGATGATAATGATGAGATATTAATTATAACAACATTAGGTTATGGAAAGAGGTTAAGAGCAAAGGATATTTCAATTCATGGAAGAGGAACATCAGGTGCTAAAATAATCAATATCAAACAAAAAGAAAATATAGCATATGTAAGAAAGATAGAAAATGAGCATCTCTTTATTCTCACTTCCAAAGGCATGATAATAAAAATAGATCCTTCAAAGATACCAATTCAAGGAAGAAACAGCAGAGGAGTAAGACTTATCAATCTAAAGAAAGGAGATATTGTGAGGTGTGTTGTCTAATTATTTATATCTTTACACCAACATATATATTTTATGAGCACTATAGACATTATTGTAGGGAGATATAAAGAAGATAAAGAGAGATTGCAAACAAAGGGTTTGGGATATATTGGGAAGCATTATATAGGGACAAAAAAGGATTATCATCTTGCGAACAGGGTTTTAATAGATCTCGCAAGACCTCACCTCATAAACATCTTTGGTAAAAGAGGTACTGGCAAAAGCTATACCTTAGGTGTATTAGCAGAAGAGTTATTAGAGCTTGAAGAGGAGTTTAGGAAAAATATTGCTGTAGTAATCTTCGATCCTATGGGCATATATTGGTCAATGAAAATACCAAATGAGAAGGATAAGGGGTTGTTGTTATCATGGGGGTTGGAGCCGAGAGGATATGATATTGAGATTGCCATACCTAAGGGCCTTGAAAAGAAGTATATAGAGAATGATGTAGATTACGATATCCTATATGCTATAAAACCATCTGAACTAAATTTTAATGACTGGATATATTCTTTAAATTTGGAAATGAACTCGCTTGAGAGCATGATATTAGAAAAGGCATTAAGCGAGTTAAAAGAAGAAAAAAAGGATAACTATACCTTAGAGGATATTATCAATAAGGTATTGGAAATTGAGGATTGTAAGGAAACAAGGATGCTTTCGCATAGGTTAAGTGCAACAAGATATTGGGGCATATTTGATGAAAAAGGAATAAATATCAAAAGGATAGTTAAACCAGGAAGATGTGTTGTAGTGGACTTAAGTCAATTTGGTTTGGAAAGTGGTGGATGGAGCGTAAGAAGTTTGGCTGTTGGATTGTTGGTCAGAAAAATCCTTATGGCAAGAATTGAAAGTCGAAGGATAGAGGAAAAGGAAAGCATATTGGGGGAGAGATTAAGGGATAAATATCCAAGCTATATTCCTTTAACATGGATATTAATAGATGAGGCACATCAATTTTTGCCTTCTCAAGGGGTTACAGCAGCCTCATTGCCATTACTTCAAGCGATTAAGATTGGAAGACAACCTGGAGTAAGCATGATACTCTCTACGCAAATGCCATTTAAGTTGCATCAAGAAGCAATATCTCAAGGGGATATTGTTATCTCACATAGACTTACAGCACAAAAAGATATCTCGGCATTAGAGAATGTGATGCAAACATATCAGAGATATTCCATAGTGGATTATTTTGATTCCATGCCTCAAGAAAAAGGCTCAGCAATAATCTTGGATGATAACTCTGAAAGAATATATGAGGTAAGAATAAGACCTCGCAAAAGTTGGCATGCTGGTGAAAGCGCGATTGCTTTGCAAGAAAAATAACCTCCTCATTTTTTGCTCTTTTTCTCCTTTTCTTTTACCTCATAGAACAATCTCAATGCCTCTTGAGCATCTCTTACTCTTTCATTTCCGAAAACATGTGGATGTCTTCGCCTGATTTTATCAGCCACTTCGCGTATTACCTCATCCACAGTAAATAACCCATGTTCCTTAGCAACTTGAGATATCATCATAATCCTTTTTCTCAATGGCTTCTTTAACCTCAGCAGCTTCATCCAAAAGATATTTAACCCAATCCTCAAGTTTTTGTTCTTTATTCCATGGACAGCCATTCTCTCCTCTTAGCACAGTAGCAAGGTGAACTAGAGAATAAAAATCATCTTTTTCTATAATGCGAAATTATTTAACCGAGAAATTTAAAAGCTTTATTCCCTTATCTTGACCTCTGATTTATTTTCTCCAAGGACCATCACATAATCCTTGAGAGTTGTTATTTCAGTGCCATTTTCACATACAATAGTTATTTTATTTGGCTCCAAACCCCTAATAATCTCTATATTCTTTACTTTTCCAATCTTTCCGGCCCATTTACCACTTATAACCATCACAAGAGCATCTGGCTTTAGTTCCAATCTCTTAATAATCTTTTGAGATGGAATCTCAAAAAGAATGCTATCTCCAACCTTATACTTATTCCCTTCCTCATATGGCAAAACAAAATTTCTGCCATCATGGGTAGTTAGCATTATTTTTCCTCCTTTAACCAATCTCTTATACCTTATACTACCAATCTTCTTTGAAGCATCTTTTTTTGATATCTTAATCAAATCTAATATGCCATCATCATTATACACAACACGATACGTTTCGCCTGTCGCAATTATCTCTAATACATCCATCACACCTAGAGGTGTTTTAATGTCCTTAGCAAGCCTTCCATCAATATAATAGTATCTCTTTCCCACAGCCTTTCTTGCCTCTTTATATGTCAAAGCATGACCTAAAATATCTCTTACTACATATCCCAAAGGAATAGCTTCATCCTTAGGATGCTTACCAGGCATTATGCTTATAACAAATTTTTTAACCTTCTTTGGTAACCTTATATGCCTATTAGCAGCCAACCTCTTAATGTGCATATCCTTTTCACCTCAATCTTCTTGGGTCTTCTAAGTTAAGTTCTAAAATCATTAAATTTGATGGATGAATAGGAATATGTGTTTCCTCTCCCTTAGCATTTTTTCTTTTTGCAACATCAACATATACTCTAATTTTCTTAGTGTTGACCTTAATAACCTCACCAACCTGATTTTTAAAATCACCCCTCATTATTTTCACTTTATCTCCTTTCCTAATTACAACCGCATTTCTCTTATATTTCTCCTTTAATTCCTTGCTTAACATAACCTTTAACATTTTCCTTTTAATGTGCAAAGGAGCATTATAAACATACTTCCTTTGTTTTTTTGGTTTTTTACTTGATTTCCATAAAGGACTCCATTTTGTTGCATATCTTTTAGCCATAACCTATCACCACATCATACAATTATCCTTGCTATTTTTCCAATGGTTGGGAATCTCTCAACAGCCTCTCTTGCAACAACCTCCTTTATTTCTTTTCCCTTTGGCTCAAGTTTTTCAGTAAGTAATACACAAGCATTATCCTCAAATCTAACAACCATACCATTAGGTCTTTTAAAAGGCATGGCCTGTCTAACAATCACAGCAGGAAATACCTCATTTCTTATCTTAACATTACCCTTCTTAACGCTAACAATTACCACATCTCCTATTCCTGCACGTGGAATTCTTCTTCTCACTCCTTTATATCCTCTAACAGCTATAACCTCCACTTCTTTTGCACCTGTATTATCAATGCACTTCAATCTTGCTCCAACATTTATCCCTTTTGTGATGGTTGAAGAAATTCCCTTCATAGATATCACTCATCATTTTGAAATCACTTCAAATACAACAAAAGATTTTGTCTTGCTAATAGGTCTTGTCTCCCCTATTCTTACTACATCTCCTTTCTTCACTTTAATGCAATCAGGCAAATGCGCTGTTATCTTTGTTTTTGCTCTCATATATCTTTTATATTTTCTTACCTTCTTAATGTATTCCCATTGCACAACAACTGACCTTTGCATCTTTGTTGACACAACCACCCCTTCAAATATCCTTCCTCTAATCTTTGCATGTCCATGCCAAGGACAATGAGGATCGTTGCATCTTGTGGTTGGAGGAGTAGCATCTATACCAATATCTCTATAATCCACTTTTCCTTTACCTTTTCTGTTTTTGTTTACCATGATATCCCCTCAATATCTATACCTCCATTTCTTGGGATATTTTTTTATAAGTCTTTTATGCGGTTGAACAATAATCATGTCACCATAAACCTTGAATTTCTTCCCCTCATAATCAAATAAAAACCATGTTCCTTTTTTTGCAACCCTTATAACATGATGCTTGTTATTCTTCTTTACTTTTATTAAAAATGTATTCTTTGTTTCATCTATAACTATGCCCTCAACACCAATAAGCGTCTTATCACTTGCATCTACTATCTTCACATTTAAACCTATGAACTCTATCCTCAATAAATCCTTATCCCTTATCATTTTATCCTATTTCTATGCTATCTTCCTTAAATCCTTCTTCTATAAGTAATTTCTTAACCTTTAAAACATGATTGCCCTGCAATTCAATTCTTTTCTCCTTATAAGTACCTCCACATGCTAACTTGCGTTTTAATTTTTTAAGCAATGATTTTACATCAAAGTTTTTGTCATCAATGCCTTCTATTACTGTCACAACCTTTCCAAAACGCTTGTTCTCAGCATAAATCTTTATTCTTTGTGTTTCTTTTGCCAATCTATCGCAAATACAAAGCTCCTTGGGCAAACCACATACACTGCAAATCTCTTTATTCATTTTAATCTCTCACCCCATACATAAAAGATTTCAAATATTATAATGATACTTGTTTTTTAAAATAAATTTGATTCTTGCAATCTTTCTCCTAACATTTTTAATAAATGAGGTATTCTCACCACTAACACCAGAGCTTATCTTTGCTCGCTCTGACATTAATTTCTTTTGTAAATCAAAGAGCATGTTTAAGAGCTCATCCTTGTTTTTCTTCTCCAGCTCCTTCATTATCTTTGTGCTCATCTATTTCACCTTTTGCATTGTTTTCTTGATCCTCTTCTTCATTTGTTGCTGCTATATCTTCATCCTCTTTTGTCTCTTCCTCATCACCATACTCCTCATACACAACTCCAGAAGGTTGAGCAGAACTCTCTCCCCTGATATTTTTCTCCAATAGCGAAACCTCAGGTAATGAGACCATGATAGATACTTTTATCCCAATCTTTCCTGGCTTAAGCACTACAAAATCTTGAGCGCTATCAACATTTTCCCTTGCGGGATGACCACACTTCTTTATATATCCAGCCCTGAACATCTCGGATCTTGCTCTTTCACCACTTAATTTTCCGCTAATTCTTATCTCTGCTCCATATGCCCCAGCTTCCATTATTCTTCTTAAGAATCTCTGTGCAACAACTCTATATTTTCTACCCCTTTCTATTTCCTCAGCAATTCTTCTAGCAACAACAGCAGCATCTAACCATGGGTTTTCTACAGGTCTAACATCAACATATGGCTTAAACAAACCAAAATCCTTCTCCAACATCTTTGTTAGATTCTCTATTATTCTTCCTCCCCTACCAATAATGGCACGTGGATTTCCACAATACACAACAACCCTTGTATTTAATGGAGTTCTTTGAATATCAATAAAGCTTATCTGAGCTTTTTTATAGTTCTCTCTTAGGAATTCCTTTATTCTCACATTTACCATTGCATTCTTTATTATTGTCCTCTCTATCATTATGACTTCACCTCACTAAGTATATAAATGTTTGTACTTTTTGCTCTTTGTGGTCTAAACCTGATCCTTCTCGGCCTATAAAAGCGATATCCTTTAGATACAACAAAATACTTTATATATATCTTTTCAACATCCATTCCTCTATTCTCTGCATCTTTGATTATGCTCTTTAACAATTTAAGTATTTCCTTTGAGGCATTAACTGGATATCTTCCACCGCCTTTAATTCCCTTTTTATGTGCCGCACCCTCAGTGTATCTTCTAAACTCCACTGGTTGTTCAAGTTTGATAACCCTCTCAAGGAATCGGATAGCATCCAATACCCTCTTATTTTTTATCATTCTCCCTATTTCCCTGCTATCCTTCATGCTTATCCTTCTATTGTGTGTTATTGTCAATATATGCTTCTTCTTATTATATATTCCTACAAAAGGATGTGCCATATAAATGTCCCTCCATCAAATTTACTTCTTCCCTATATGCTTTGTTGATCTCGAAGCACCAATTCCTGGACCAGAGTGCTTTGGATATTTACGTGTTAAAGAGAACTCCCCTAATCTATGACCAATCATCTCAGGTTGAATCTTCACAGGCACAAATTCCTTGCCATTATACACACCTATTGTTTTTCCAACAAAGGAAGGCAAAACAATCATGTCTCTAAGGTGCGTCTTTATAAAATCCTTTTCACTTGCCTTTTCAACCTTCTTAATAAATTTCAACTCGTTCTCAGTGAATCCTCTTTTAATTTTTCTTCTTACTCTTGTCTTAAACAAATTGGCAAGCTCTTCCAAACTCATCTTTTTTAACTCATCTAATGTCTTTCCCCTATACATGAATACCCTTGCCATAAATATCACATATAACGCATTTTTTTATAATAATTAATCATTGTTGTTTCTCAGTTTGAGTTCTTGTTTTTCTTATTCCAGTTCTTCTTGCACCAATACTTCCAACTTTCCTTCCAGGTGGTGCATTTTTGCTTACGGTCTTTGGAACTCCAAAACTGCTACCACCAAACTTGTGATCTATAGCGTTCATTGCTGTCTTTGATGTTATTGGATACAACTTATTTCTTGCCTTCATTGCATGATACTTATTACCTGCTTTAACAAATGGTTTTGTATCTCTTTCACCACCCGCGACAATACCTAAAGTAACTCGTGAGTTTGGATTTATCTCCTTCAATTTTCTTGATGGCATCTTAACAACCGTCTTGGTGTGATCATGAGATAACACCACCCCATAACTGCCTGGGGATCTTATTAGCTTGCCACCATCATAAGGATCTATTTCTATGTTGTATATGGGATATCCCTCAGGCACATTTTTAATGGGCATTATATTTCCAGGTTTAATCTCTTTGTGATTTCCCATCTTGATTTTCATTCCGACATATGCTCCTTCATGTGCAATGTTAAGCATTTCACGTCCATCTTCAAGCTTTATAACACATAATGGGGCATCCCTTCCAGGATCATGGATAATATCCACTATCTCTCCCTCAATAACATCTTTATCTATAAATAAATATCTTGCTTTTCCTGCATATCTATGACTTGGCGCCTTGTATGTAGGACTGCCCTTTCCTCTTCTCTGCAAAATAATTCTTTTTCCCATAATTATGCACCTAACATCATCTTCACATCATACCTAACTGGGTTGCAATATCTATAGCATTGTGCTCAGGTGATAACTTCACATATGCCTTCTTTCTTCCTTTTCTGTCTATAAGCGTGTTTACCTTTTCAACCTTCACATTAAATATCTTCTCAACCTCTCTTTTTATTTGCGGTTTTGTTGCTCTCCTATGCACTATAAAAACCAAGGTATTTTTAAGGTTGATATTATCTATTCCTTTTTCTGTCAATACCAAATGATTTATATATCTAAAATACTCCAAACCAACCTTTCTTTTTTTGGTTTCCTCCTTTACTTTTGATTCTTGCTTTTCCACTACTTCTTCTGATGTTCTCTGCGTATCCTTTTTTTCATCTTTTTTCTTTTCCATATGCCATCACTAAACATACTCCTTGTATTTCTCATCCAATTTTTTCAAGGCATCTTCTGTAAAAATTGCCAACCTAGCGTATTGTCCTGATGGAGATAAATGCTTTATGTTTAGATGATCATAGTACACAACATCTACGCCAGGAATATTTGATGCTGATTTGAATAACTTGGAATTGAGATTAGCGGTAACTATTAATGGGCCAACCTTTTTCTTATATCTTCTCCCTCTCATCTTACCCTTTCCTGCCCTTACGGTTCTCTTTTTTACCCTTTCCAATTCATAGCTCAATCCTATCTTCTCAAGCAATGATAACACATCTTTTGTTTTTGCAATGTTATCAATCTCTGATGTAAACACAATAGGAAGAATCATGTTCTTGCTGACTCTATGACCTCTCATCCTAACAAACTCTTCTTTTGCTGTGGTTGCAATAGCAGAAATAATTGCTTTTATTCTCTCCTTTATGTTTATCTTTTCTTCCCATATTCTCTCAGCTTTTGGTGGATGGGCTTTTCTACCTTTCACTGCCTGAGGTACAAATCTAGCAACCCCTGTCATGTGTCCTGATCCCCATCTTATTCTCTTTGTTCTATGCAATCCTCTGTTAATCCAAGAACCATATGCTCTCCTTCTTCCTCCATAAGATGCAGATGTCCTTTTACCAGCCATAGGATCAGCGCCATATGGTTGTCTTATATGGCTCATAAACGCTAAAAATGCCCTTTTTATGAGATCATATCTATAAGGATAATTAAAGATATCAGGTAATGTGATTTCCTTTATCTTATTTCCACCAACATCATATACAGGCACTTTCTTCATGTTTCTTCACCTATCATAGCAATAATTTTTCTATTTCTACTCTATCATAATCACCCTTTACATGTCTTACTGCTGGGCGCATCATTACAAGTCTTTTTATGGCTCCTGGAACACTTCCTTTAAGTATAACATATTTTGATCTTATAACTCCATAATGCATCCATCCAGATGGCTTATTAACTCTTTCAGTATCGCTTCCTATCTCTAAAATCATCTTATTGTATTCTGTTCTTGTATGAAATCCCATTTGACCATGTTGAGGAACTCGCCATGATGTCTTTGCTGGATGCCAAGGACCTAAGGTACCTACTCTCCTTGCAACCTTATCTGTTTTGCCTCTTTTTTGTATTTTAACACCAAATCTTTTCACAGAGCCTTGAAATCCTTTTCCCTTTGTTACAGCAGAAACATCTATGAAATCTCCTGCTGTAAACACATTATCTATGCTATATTCCTTTCCAAGATTTTCTTTTATAAAAGAGAGTATATCATCAAAATTTCCATATAGAGGAACCTCAAATATCTCTGGTGTCTTCTTGTTTATTCCTGCTTTCCAAGGCTGGGTGCATACCAATGCCCTTATATGATAACTTTCATCCAATTTTAAATCATCAATAGTTTTTGAATATTTCTTTGGCAGTTTTATCTTCCTGCTCAAATATCTCTCTACAGGCTTATAACTCCAAACCTCCCCAACACATCTATAACCATATGCCAATGGTTCATATGCTCTTACCCCAAAGATAAATAAATCAGGAACCTCTAAGATAGTAGCAGGTACCACAACTTCTTTACCATAATTTACACTACCTTTTTTGTTTTCTATCATCTTAACGCTTAACATCCCTACTTTGTATCCTGCAAACCCATTAAATACTTTCTCCTTATGAACAGGTTTAACCTTTAGTTTAGGGTAAATCCTTCTTGCTCTTTTTCTCGGAGCAAATTGTAAGCTCCCTCTTCGTGGTTTTGATGTCTTGCTCATCTTACACACCTACAAATATATTGATAGGTTTGTATATCTTATGTTTATACGAGTTAATTTTAAAAAAGTAATGGAAATATTTTGAAATCTATCATTTGTTAAGCTAAAACATAACCTCATAGCAGTAAACTATTTGAATAGGGTTTTGCTTCCCGTTAACAAAATTTCTCAAAATATATTATTGGGCAATGCCTTGAAATCTCACAATTTCCAAAAATTTAAATAATTTTTTAAATATATCATAATTTATCAAGAGGTGGAGAAAAGTATGATTGTATTGATATTAGGAGCACTTGATATCATAGCAGCATTATGGTATTTTCTTGATATCTCTTTTTTATCCTTTACCTTAGGAATTATCATTTTGCTAAAAGGTATTAGTAGTTTTCTCTCTGCTATATACTCAAGATATTATTTTGATTGGATGGGAATAACAGACATACTTTCAGGAATAATTCTTCTCTTTCATTCGTATTCCATTCATTTCTCTTTTGGAAATTATATAATTGGTTTGTTAGCTTTTAAAGGGGCATATTCTATATTTAGATGGCTTATACAGGTTTAAATCAAAAATGATTGACATTTTCTTCTCTCTCACTTTTATAAATCAACTTTTTTATTGCTCTTCTTAAATTTTCCAAACCCTCTTTTTCTTTATCATAGTTCTTATGTATATAACATTGTATTCCATGTTGAAATGCCTCTATCGCAAAATCAATACCCTCAATACCTGTATAGATGATTATTGGTGTTGTTATTCCTTTTTCTCTCAATTTTTTGGCGACAACTATCCCATCAACATTCTCATATATTCCCTTCCTAACATCATGAGTTTTCTCAGGACCAAATAAACCATCTGTAATTATTAAATCATACTTATCCTTTTCCCCTTCTTTTATTAAATCCTCCACATTATCAACTTGTGTTATTTTATATTTAATATCTTCCAATTTCTTCACTCTTTCTCTATATAGTGCACTATCATCTCCATGTAAAATATTTATTTTTGGAATCATCTTTTCTAATTTCACTTCTTCATTTTCAATCTCATAACCACAACTTTCATTTATTAACTTATACTTCTCTGTTTCAGGATCTATTTTATAAACCACATACTTATACTGCTCTCCTTTCGGAGTAGGAAAATCAATGTGTGCTTTTATAAGTACATAAACCTCTTTGGTTATCGGATCTTTATATTCCTCTGTTACTTTTGGTTCTACATGTATGCCTTTCCTTGCATGTTTTTCACATAATTTTTTAATTATATTGTACAAATTGTTCTTTTCTTGCATTTGATCCCCTCTTTAATTTTTATTTCTCTTTACTATTATATAGTAAAGACATAATTTTTAAATTTTTCTTTATAAACTCAAACAATTTTTCAAGAAAATCAAGGATTGTTGAAAATTTTTCTCACTCATATAGAATCAGAACCACTATCAAAATCCTCTTCTTTGATATCTCTCTTAGCAAAAAATTCCCTTAACTCATTCTCATTCTTTAATCCAAAGTATCTTAAAAATTTCTTTGTAATTCTAAGTACATTATAGTTCCCAACCTTCTCAACGCTCACAAACCCTCTATTAATAAGCTCCTTTATTTGTTCATATGCTCTGTGTCCTCTTATTCTTACAACTTCTTTTTGTTTTATGGGGGATCTATATGCTATCAATGCCAATGTTTGTAATGTTGCTCTAGAGAAATCTTTATAAGGTGCTAAGTGCTCCACATACTTAAGATATGCTTCTCTTATTGTTAAATCATAAGATTCATTAGGAAGTTTCCTTATTGAAAAAGGCAAATTATTCTCCTTAAATTTTTTATCTATGCTTAAAAGCAAACTCTCTATATGATCTTTTGTTAGTTTCTTTGATGAATTCTTATTATTGAGCACATTATATAGCTCATGAACCTTAAGCGGATTCTGAGAAACAAATAATGCAGAAATTATTATGCTCTCAATTTCATCAAACATCATCCATCCTCCTCCTTAAAAGGATATATTTTTATCTCATCAAATGGCCTTTCTTGAACACATCTTATTCTCTCCTCATTGTTCAGATGTAACACAGCTTCTAAAGTAATTATCTTATCATAGGCATCTCTTTTTTCAAGTAATTTGGAAAATATGGCAACATGATTTACATTAAACATCTTAATTATCTTCTCATATGTCTTCTCTATCATTTCACGTATATCAAATTTGTTCATCTCAAATATGAATTCCTCATCTCTAATGGCTTTTCTTCTTGATTTCAATGCCTTCTCCAAGGCATCAATGAGCTCGTGAAGAGTAACCTTGCGTTTAATAGGTTTTTTAATTGGCAAAAAGATTGGAGGGAGATTTATAATCCTAACATTCTCATTACCTTCATTCAACAATTGATTTAGCATTTCAGAATTTATTTCAATATGCTCCCCATCATCCTCGGATGCTTGGCTTTCATGATCTTCCTTAAAGAATTCTGACTTCATTCTATATATTAAGGCAGCAATAAGTATCATTTTAGCGGGTATTTTGAGATCTCTACACCTAAGCTCCTCTAAACATCTTAGAAATCTTTCATTAAGTAAAGTAAGGTCAATATCCCAAGGATCCATATCATGTGTAAGATGCTCAATAACATCTCTCCATTTTTCATTTAAAATCATCTGGAGAATCTTTTCATGAACATCATCACTATTTTCGCATAACTCTTCATATCTATGCTTGGATATGCCTATAGGTATCATTTTTATCTACCTTTTAAAAAATAAAAAGAATGGTAATACAAAGCTAATCTTCTTTGCTTATCCACCAGAGAACTCTCTTACCAATCCCTAAACGTGCCTTTTCCTCTTTGCTTATCAATTTCCCTTCTGCTTTTAGTTTATGACAATGTATGTTTGCTGTGCTCCAACTTATCCCCAATGCCTTTGCGATTTCATATGTCGTCATAGGCTTTCTATGCTTCTTCAATACATAGATAGTAAGCTCATCTATAGATTTTAAATCCTTTATTTCATCCATTTTTCTCTCAATTTTCATTTTATCTCCCTCCGTTTTATCTCCCTTCTAAATGTAATAAAAACAATCAGTATAAAATTATATAGTTATAGTGATATAAATACGTTACTCTATCTTCATACATTGATATGTCAATATTTAAATAGTTTAATATGTTAACATATTATAACATATAGCCACCTTGTTAATGATTTATGTACATAAAAAGAGGTTTTGTACTCAACATCAATTTTATATCTCTTCTCGAGATCACTAATATCTGTAAGTACTACAACTCTTTTTCCTTTTTTAACAACTCTACACATCTCATTAAAGAATTTAGTATAAAGCTCCTCTCTATTCTCAAGTTTTGTTGCTCTTCCATAAGGTAAATCGCTTATTATCGCATCAAACATTTTTTCCTTAAATGGCATACATGTTGCATCTCCCAATACTAAGTTATTGACGCTATTTAAATAATACTTTAGATTCACATACGCCTTTTCACATACTTTCTTATATTTCTCCAAGCATATTCCTCTTATACCTATAAGTTCTCCCTCAATTATAGTGCCAGCAACACCACAAAAAGAGTCAAGCACCACATCATCATCCTTAACCATAGCTAAATTATATAGTGCCTTGGATAACCTTGGATGTAATGAAAAAGGCATAAATCCAGGTTTGTTCTTTGTATCTCTATCCAAGAATTCCTTTTCCCTTACTTCTTTTATTAGTTCATAAACAATATCTTTATAACACTTTGCAAAGGTTGTTGCTTTTATATCAAGAATAAAACCTCTCTTATCTAATATCTCTAAAACTCTCTTTATATTTTTGCACGGCAAAACTCTTATAGGATAATGAGGTAGATGATATACATCATCATCTTTCATAAGCACAATACCAACCTCCTTATTATATGCTATCCTCTTTTTAAGAAACTCAATCTCTTTCTCATTCAGAGCATCCGTTTCTATCAGAAGATATCTTCTATAATTTTCAATTTTGTAATTTTTTCTTAGCATCAACATCAAACATTCGGCCTCTTTTATAGAGAAACTCTCATTCTCAAGATTCTTTTTTATAAAAAGAAGCATCTTTATCCCTTTTTTATTTTCCAAATCTCCTTTCCTTTTGTTTAAATTCCTCTATAATTTTTAAAAAGTCATCTTTTGTTATCTCAGGCCAGAATTTGTCCACAAAGAATATCTCCGCATATGCAATTTGAAATAATAAGAAATTACTTATCCTCGTTTCCTTTCCTGTTCTTATTAAAATATCCACATCATTTTGTACCCATAAATATTTTTTGAAATCTTCCTCATCACCATCCTTAAATCTCTTTGCAGCATAAACAATCTCTTTTCTTCCTCCATATCCTAAAAGCAAATGTAATTTTTTCTTTTTAGTATCCCTTTTTGAATACTTTTTAAAATACTTCTCTAATTTCTCTATTGTTTTCTGTACAATTTCCTTAATATCTTCTCTTTTAAGAAGGATTTCTTTTTTGTAATGTAGATGTATATCATATGTGCTGTTCAAGTCCTTATAAATCTTCGGTATCATCTCTTGAGCAATCTTTATTAATCCTTGCAATTCCTCTTTTTTTCTTTTAGCAATATTCTCGCTTGAGAGAAGAAATATACTAACCTCATTAATCTCGTCAATCTCGCTACACCATCTTATGAAATCTATAATTCTCTTAGCACCTTCTTTATGTCCTGCAGTTACGCTTAATCCTCTCTCTTGAGCCCATCTTCTATTTCCATCTGGTATCAAAGCAACATGCATAACTAATCTCATACAAAACCCGTTTTAAAAAAGTTTAATATAAGTTCTGGATTGGTTAATGGGAAGCATAACCCATCAAGAGAGCATATCAAAGCAGCTAACCTTTTGTAGAGGTTAGCATGCTGTAATATGCTATTGAAAAGGAGATTTCTTCCCGTTAACCATTCATTGAATAAATAAAGAATGGTTAACGGGAAGTATAGCCATATCCAGAGCATATCAAAGCAGCTAACCTTTTGTAGAGGTTAGCATGCTATAATTTGGCTTTGAAAAGCGATTTCTTCCCGTTAACCATTTTTTATTTAAATAATAAAAATTGGTTAAGGGGAAGAATACCTTCTTTAAAAAGCATATCAAAGCAGCTAACCTTTTGTAGAGGATTAGCATACTGTAATGTGGAGTTATGAAGGCAACATCTTCCTGTTAACCATTTGTCTCGCAGCAGCTAACCTCCTATAGAGGTTAAGAAGCAACTAACCTTTTAAAGCTGTTACTATACTGTAAAACCTTTATAGGAAGGATATCTTTCTGTTAACTTTATCAATAGAGATTGTTATAAAAGGAGGATTTGAGTCATTATATGCTTAATTTGTTTCTTTAGGAAGGATTTGTCAATTACATTATACAGAAAATAATCGGCCATTGCAATGGGAAAGCATTTATTTAACTTTTTAAGTTCTCTCAAATCACGAGCATAGGTATCTTCATAGCTTAATCTCCTTTCTTTCCTATTTATTAATCTGAAATATCTTTGATTTTTATGAGATATCAAAGAAATTAAAATAATCTCCGCATCACATATATTTTCTTTCAAAAATAAATATTCTTCCCAACTGTATAACCCATCTATTATTATCACACGACTCTTTTCTAATAGCTCACAAATTCTCTGAAAGTTTAGCTTGGCAAAGGCTTCCATCCCATATTTCTCTCTCAATAATTCCCTTATTTTTCTCTCGCTCTCTTCATTTTTTTCCATATTCTTCTTTTTTATATACTCATCAGTGATATCCCCAAATCTAATATAAGGAAATCCATAGATCCCTGTGATAATATCTCTTGCTGTTGTTTTTCCGCTTCCGGGCATACCAACCAAAGCAATAATTATCTTTGTAAACAATCTCTTTAACTCTGTAATAGAATATATTAATGGAAAATTATTTTCAAAAGCACATTTTTCATCTAAGCAGCTTCCGCATATGCCTATAAACCTTATACCTGCATTTGATGCCATCTTATAATCAAGAACGCCATCACCAACAAATATTATTTCATCACATGAAAGGTTATATTTTTCCTTAATATAGTTGATGGCATCTGGTTCAGGCTTTTCTTTGAATCCATCTTCTTTTGTAGATATTATCTCCAAAAAATATGAGGATATGCGATTCTCTTCAAGTACATTTTTCATTATCTGTTTATTACTTCCGCTAATAATGAACAATAACACTCCCTTTTCTTTAAGAAACCTAAGAATTTCCTTTACTCCTCTTTTTATTTTTATTTTGGAAATGAATTCATCGTTTCTAACATTTTTCAGATATTCCTTTACTATTTCCTCGTATTTATCACAATTTTCCCCAACAACATCTCTAATGATCTTTGTATAAGTATAACCCAACATGTACATTATTTTCTTTTTTTCAACATTAAAGCCATATTTTTTAAAGACAGAGTAAAATACATCAACATATGCATCTACACTCTCAACCAATGTGCCATCAAAGTCAAAAATGATGGCTTTTATTTCTGCCATATTTTATGATTTAGTTTTTAGAAATTTATAAAGGATTATAGATAAAAATTAAGAGAAACATTGTCCAATAACTCTCTATTTGTTAAGCGGAAAAGTAACCTCTTAAAGAAGCATATTAGAGCAGCAAAGCTTGTAGAGCTAATGCGATTGTAAGGACGAGTTTTCTCATTAACAAACCCTCATCAAAAAATTATTTGACAATTTGTTAACGGGAAGCATAGCCCTATTCGAAGGGTTAACTGCTCTCATGCGCTTCTTTGAGAGGTTATGTTTCCGCTTAACAATAAAGAATTATTGGACAATGCCCATAATATACAAATTTAAAAAAATTTCAAAACCTAAATTTAAATATATGATTACATTCAAATATATAAGAGAGATTTATGAAAATGAAAAAAAACATAGAAATCTTCAAAAATTGGATGATGATTTTATCAAAAAAATTAATGATTATTTACAAAGAAAGGAGAAATTAATAGAAAAGTCTTCAAAGACAGTGATGGATTATTCCGTTATTAATGAGGTAGAAAACTTCAGGAGCCTGCTTAGGAACTTGTTAGAGTTAAGAAAAAAGAAAATCTTGTTGTTGGCATTAAATCATGCTTTATCTCCACCATCAACATTTGATGAAACTATATTTTTAGACTTTGAAAAGAAGTTATATGAGAAAATTATAGATGAATTAAAGAATTTTAATGATGAAGTTGAGCATGTTTTCAGTACAGAAGCAAAAGATAAAGAAAAAGTAACAGAAAAAGAGAATGAGAAATCTCAGGAAAAAAAAGAAGAAAAAGAAATGGATAAAACTTTACTACATCAAACAAATAAAACTGAAATCATGGAAGAAAAGAAAGATTCGAAGTATATGGTTGAAGCAACAGAAAATATTCCCTCTTTCCTTACCTATAAAAAAGATTTTCTTGGGCCATATATGAAAGGAGAAAGATTTATATGCGACAAAAAAATTGCAGATATGCTGAAAAAATTGAATAAGATAAAGATTCTATATGAAATTGAATAAATTCAAAGATTATATAGAATACAAATCCTCATCCATCTCTATTTTAGGTTTTGAAGAAGAATATTTGATCACAACATACACTACTATCACCATTAAAATTACCAAGAATAAGAAAATAGCCAAATATTTGCCATAAGGTGGTTTTCTCTCTGGCATAGAAAGAAATTCCTTATAATATTGCAACTCATCTATGCCTTGTTTATATACATCTAAATCTCCAACAGATGCTATAGAGAGATATTCTTCATAGAAATTACATATATTTTCATAATCAAGCACATCTTGTCCACTAAGATGGCTTCTTATCTTTTTTACATTTTCTTCATTTACGCATATCTCATTATATAAGGACTCAAACCTCTCCTTTAGCTCTTCATATGTAGAAAGATAATATTGCGTATAATTGCATCTTTTAAGTTCTCCTCTATAAGTAGTTGCGTTCGCATAAAGCTCATTTAAGGTTTCTCTTGATTCAATATCTATCAAATCTATTGTTCTTCTTTTTTGTTTAGCGCTTGGCAACCAGACTTCACATATCTCTGAGATATCCAAATTCTCACAACTTTTATTATTAAGAATATCACAAAGATACTCTATCTCATCCAATATCTCATCCAATTCCATCAATTTATCTTGAAGAGGTGATTCTTCAACTTTCTTTATGCTTGCTAATGTTTCATAAGTTAATATCACAAATGAAACATCATATTTTGTACGTAACAAAATGAATGTAAGTGTCACATTTTTACCGCATTTTCCTAAGATGTCATTTCTTATCTCAATTGGTATTCTATAATTCCCAGGTTCTGATATTACATATAACTCTTTATTTTCATATATTGTGTGAGGACTACACATCTCAGATGATATCCTAATCTTAAGTCCTATTGTGCCCATATTATCAACATTGGTAAGCATATTTAAGGTTCCTGAACCAATGCCTTTATTTTTATCATATAAAATAACTCTATCATCTAATGATAAAGATATATCCCTATTTGCTGAAATTATTTTTTTACGTATTGTAAAATTAATTAATGTTTTATCACCATACCCTATCGTTACTTTATTGCTTGAATTCAAATTCGCTCCAAATAGATATAGGGTTAGCATATATTCTTCTCCTGAAGAGAACATATTCTCGTTGTTATCTTTATCTAATACAGGTTTAATATTTATCATGGCAGGATTATTATTTATTAATACCTTAAAATAGTCCATATTAAGATTTTGATCCCCTATATTTTTTAGATAAAGGTTTATTTTCTGAATATCATATATGTTATCAAACTCAATATCTATAATTTCGTTTTTCCTTAGTTTTCTCTTAAAACCTCTATCAGAAATATATGCTGTTAAGTGCATTCCGCTTAATCTTTCAAGAATCTCTATGCACTTTTCAAATACAGCAAGATAGTCATTTATTGTGTACTCAAAAGAAAGGCAATTAAATCCATACTCAAAGATATAATTTGATGGTATCTCAAAAGTGGTATTTATAGAGTACATATCATTATGTGATGTATAAGAAACCTCAACACTCTCTTTATCTTTTAGAGAAGTGTATATTTTTGCATCTTCAAGAGATCCTGTTATTGGCTGTGAAAATAAGCTAATAACCTCTGCTCCCTCTCCCTTAAAGAATTCAGTAGAAGAGATATAAGTATATGAAGGTATAATCATAAAATCAAGGGGGATAGAAATTCTTTTATGTATGATTTCTCCATTTACATTTCCATCTATCTCCAAATTAAGCATAGGAGTGGTTAAAGAGCAAGTGATATTTGGAGGCAATCTAATCAAATATCCCGTAATTCTTCCATTATTGTCTATCATATAATTCTCGCTAGTTATTTTTTCTATAGAAAGATCATCAATGTTGCAATTATTATCTCCTATATTTAGAATCTCAACAGTAAGGGAATTATCATATACAACATTGCCATGTTTATCTTCAAGATAAGGAACAAAAAAAGCCAGAATATCACTACCCGCAAGATATGCCTCTGGGTGTATATGCTCCACATACTCTCTAACTGATGTGATGGTATAATTTAACTTAACATTGTATGCAAATTCATCAGAGATTTCAATCTCTCTTGAGGTATTATATTCTATTATATCTCCATATCCATTCCTATATTTTACCACATATACAATACCTATTGATTTACCAGAAAATGATTTATCTATCGCATACACCATTTCATCATCATTTTGTGGATTATAAGGTATTGTACTTAATATTTGTCCATTATCCCTATCAACAATCTGAAAATATCTCTCCTCTATTGTTCCGCTATCCCCAATATCATATTCATCATAATTTTCCATTTTTATTGTTAAGTTCTGCCCATAATAATATCTTCCATCCAAATCTTTAATACCCTCTATTATCAAATCTCCAGAATATACTTTTGGATAAAACAATACAGATTTTGATATACAATTATTTGATGTATCACCTCTACAATACTCTGCTAAAGATACTCCTTGAGGTAATTCTCCCATCACAATTAAAGGAGATATGAGCAATGATTTCTTTGGAGTTCCTGTTCGTGGGATAGCAATATCAAACAAAAAGCACGTTCTATCTTCACATAAATTCTCAGAAATTTCTGATGATATGAAGTGAAGCGAATACGTCTCTCTCATATATAATATGCTCATCGGATTTTCTAATGATGAAAGATATATTGGATGTTGGGTATTGATATCAATCACATATAATTTAAGCAACATATTTTCTCCAGGTGATTTTGAGGTATAGTAAACAGAATCTGCATAACCTCCAGATAATCCGCTATATTTTTTGATGATGTCAGAGCTTTCAAATAAAATATCATAATAATTGTTTTCTGATAACACATAATCAAGTTTATCTTTTAAGTTCACTCCACAATAAAGGTATATGATGCCGGTACTCACTATATTCTTTGTATCAACACAATATAAGCCTGCAATATTATTGTAAGGAATAAGATTTGGAGCATTATTATTGCTATCTCTAATGTTAAAGTTATTACATGTAGCTCTAAAGCATATGTACTTATTTTGTTGTGCAATAGAGGAAACCTGCGTAATTATAGCATTATTTGTAAGCTCATCAGTACCTCCATATATGATTGATGGAATACCAAAAACCTCAATACCTGTAGAGGAGTTATAATACACATCATTTTGAGGAATTTCAGAGCTTGATATTCCAAAACTTAAAGAAAAGTATGAAATCAAAAATAACACAAATGAGAACACAAACCTTAAACTCTCTTTTTTCTTAACCATAAAATAATTTATATCTTCCGCATTCTTTATATATTTTTATGGAATTACGACAGAATGTTTATTTCATATTATTATATGCTATTATGTTAGGCATGCTTATCATATTCTCCATCTTTATTTATGTAAGGATAAGTGAAATGGAAAAAAATATAAATCTCTACAAAAACATCTATGATGCTATTCAAAAATCATTGAATGTATATTACTCAGGCGCTTTCTACAAATATAAGAATGATGTTCTCTCAAGTCATGATTGCTTCTCAAGATATGATTCAAAAATGAGATTAAGCATATATTGCGATAATAAAAAACTCATACTTTTTTCCATAAATTATCCTCTTTTGTTAAGTATTCATAAAGGAAACAATCAGATATACATCGAAAGGGGAAGCATTGATTATTTGATTTTCAAATATTTTTATGTATTAGTAACAAACAAAAGAATTATGTTCATTAGATTTAATATTGATAACTCAAGCATACAAGATGAAAAATTGGAAAATCTATTGGTATCTTTTTTCTTAAATATTCCTTCCTCCAACATAGTAGCATTCTATGATAAAAACAAATATTTTATAATATGTAATACAAAAGATTTAGAAAAATGTGATAAATACGACTTTATTTCCTCAACTATATTTCGCGAATCCATTATAAGCTCTCTCATAAACTACATAAATATAGATTCAAAAGCACAATATTCAACTGATGCAATACATAAGCTAAGGAGAGATTATGAAAAATATGATCCTATATTTGTGGCTATTGTTGATGATGAACATAAATGCGGCATTAACGAGAATTGCTTGGTCTATAAAAAAGATGAAGAGGATTATCCTTTAAAATATGTATATGTTAATGAGGATGGAACGAAAATAGAGAAAAAAATAAAAGAGGGCTACGAAATTATGCTTTTAACCTTATTTAAGGAAATGTATGGAAGATATAACAAAAAGACAGGACATTTTATGGTTGAGGATGATATTTATAGAGAGATGTGGATAGATTATATCTCATTTTATGCACCTATATTGAGCCAAAGATATGCGCTTTTAAAAGAGAAAAAAGAATATAGCTATGAATCTTATGAAGTATGCAAAGACTATTTTGAGCAAATCTCACAACTGTTATGCAACTCAACCCAACAAAACTTATGTAATGCAGCAAATAAGAAAGAAGATAAAGAGGAGAAGATAAATGAGATTTATGATATCTTGCTAAAGATAATGGAAGTAGGTAAAAAAATTATAAAAGAAGGATGTGAAGAAAAGGTGTTTTCATGAGATATAAAAAATCTCAAGGTAAATTATTAGAGCTTATCATAGGAGGGATTTTCATAGTGTTTATACTGATATCAATATACTCCTTTTATTATTATCATCATCTAAAAGAGATAGAAAGCTTAGCAAGGCAAAGCGCATATCAGGTTGCCTTAAAATCATATAAAATTATACAGTGTGATCAAGCCCTGTCCATATCATCTAAGGATAAAGGCTTTCTTGATCTCGCAAAATTGGAGGGTATAAAAAGAATGGGCAATGATGAAGTAATTTGCGAATATCTTGAAAATATTACGGGATCAAAGATATACATTTATATAGAGGATCTTGAAAGCAAAAACTCATCAGAGATGAATAAGATTGAGATTTGCAAAAAAAGAAAAAACAAAAATATGTATTTCTTTGATATGTATGTAAATGTATATGATCCCTATTACAATGAGATTCATATAGGATATATAAAGATTGGGGTATTGTCATGAGCAGAATAAAACTTAAAAGAGTAAAGATGCAAGCAGGAATCACATTGGCTGTTATTCTTTTATTGATTTTTGGAGTGCTTGTGCTTCTTGCTAAAAAAGAAACTATTAAAGAGGAATCATTTGAGTATGAAGATGATTATGCACATAGCATCCTTTATTCTGTCTTAAGAAGCACTACTAATAGCACAGATATAAAATGTAGAACCACGAAAGACATTGCATACAAACTTATGCTACCTATATTAAAAGAAACATATTGCTGCGGAATTTATGATATTAATTGTTATGATTTCATAACAAAAACTTTGATAGAGAAATTGGATAAGATAAATAAAACACTTAAAAAATCTTATCTCTTCTATTTTGAAATAGGAATAAAACAAAAAAATAATGAAGAAAAAGTGCTTTTCTGGTATGGAAACAAAACTTTAAAAATATGTAAGGGCAATAAAATATCTGCTATTCAATATCTTACAGAAGGTAAAACCACAGCTAAAATCTATGCTAAGGTATTGCTTATGAGAAGAGGAGAGATATGTTTGAAATAAAAAAGAGAGATGGACTGGGAAGAATTGGAAAATTGAAGATTAAGGACAAAGTGATTGAAACACCTACTTTAGCTGTGGTTTTAAATCCAAACAACATGATTGTAGATATGAAATTCATTAAGAGATACATAAAACCTCAATTAATCATGACCAATGCCTATATCCTCATGAGAAGCAAATACAGAGATGAGATAATTGAGAAAGGCATTCACAAATTCTTTGGTTTTGATGGTGTGATATACACAGACTCTGGCACATTTCAGATGTACTCACGTGGAGATGTAAAAATAAGCAATGAACAAACAATAGAATTTCAGAAAAAAATAAAAAGCGACATAATTACGCCATTGGATGTGTTCACATTACCTGAGGATTCTTATAAAGAAAGCAAGAGAAAGATGGAAGAAACCTTAAAAAGGATAAGCTATCTAAGGAAAACCTCTGAGGAAGAGAAGATAGAGTATGTATTTCCTATACAAGGGGGAAGATATATCTCTCTTAGAGAGGAAATGGCTGAGAAATCTAATAAGTATGATGCGACTCTCTATGCTATTGGTGGAATAGTCCCATTAATGGAACAATATAGATATAGAGAACTCATGAAAATCATATTTGCTATTAAAAGCAAAATAAATCCTTCATTTCCTATTCATGCGTTTGGTGCTGGTCATCCAATGATTTTTGGATTACTTGTTATGGCAGGGATAGATATCTTTGATTCTGCAAGTTATTCTTTATATGCCCAAGAAGGAAGATATCTCACAGAAAACAAGACCCTCGATATAAAAGAGATTGAGTATCTCCCATGTGATTGTCCTGTATGTATTGATAAAACACCAAAGGAAATGAGCAAAGAAGATATAGCAAAGCATAATCTCTTTATAATATTTAAGGAAATAAGAAGAATCAAAGAAAGCATACGTACAGGTAACTTGTATGAATATGTGGAGCAAAGAATAGGAGCACATCCAGAGCTAATAAAGGCATATAGATTGCTAAAAGATAAAAAAATCAAAGCATTGCTTATAGAGAGCGAGAGCTCCACAAAGCAAACAAGCATATATTGGGTGAGAGATGAAACAAAGTATAGACCTGTATTTGAGTATGTAAGAAGAAAGCTAAAATTTGTAAATTCTGATTTAAAAAAATTCAGATGGTATAATAACCTTGCGATACCAATAAGCTTATCATTGACATATCCTTTTGGACAATTCCAATATATCAAAAGCTTTGAGAAATATAAAGAGATGTTAAAAAAGATATTTGCCAGCAGAGATAAAGAGATGATTATAAAAGTGGTAAGAGATATCCTTGCCTGGGAATTAGAAAGCACAAACATATATAATTACAAGAAATTAGAGAAATGTGATTATGAAATCTCTCATACAAAAAGATTAAGGTATATATTACACAAAGGAAAAACCTTGGCAACTTTGAGAGCCCAGGATAATATATTTGTTCTTAGCAAAGAGTTTGCAAAGGAACTCTATAACAACAACATTTTATCAAAGAAGGTTATTGTTAAAGAAGAAGCAAAGGCGTTTATTAGAAAAGGTAGAAATGTATTTGCAAAGTTTATAATTGATTGCTCCGATAATATTCATCCAAATGATGTTGTTGCTATTTTAGATGAGCATAATGAATTCTTGAATGTTGGTTTTGCCTTGCTTACAAGCAAGGAAATGAAAAGCTTTAAGAGAGGTGTGGCAGTTAATGTTAAAGGATAAAAAGGTGCTATGTGTCATAGGTGCAAGGAGTGTTGGTGGCGCGGAAGGAGGTATAGAGAATCAAATATTTCTCTTGTTGCCATATCTCTCAAAGAGATACAAAGTTATAGTGTTTGTGGACAAAAGATTCGAAAGGATATCTGAAAAGAAAATAAAAAGCGTGGGAATTACAAATGTAAAAATAATTGGGATCAGCGCTCCACCAAACAGACCAATAAACAAAATACTTCTCTCCATAATCTCAGCCATTATATCTTTAAAATATAAGCCGGATATAGTTTATTTTAATGGATTGGGATGTTGCTTGCCAATCCCATTAATCAAATTAAGCAAAAAAACAAAAGTTGTTGTACATATAAGGTCTTATGATATTTTATATCCTGATTGGAACATTATAGGCAAAATAATGTTTGCATTTATTATTATGCTCGTAAGATGCTTTGCTGATAAGATAATATCCACAAATCCGCTATTCCAAAGATTAATCTCAAAAGGAACAAATAAGAAAGCATATCTTTTAGAGAATGCTGCAATATTAGAGGATAAAAAAAATCATGATGATTCCTCACTCTTAAGAAGTTTTCAACATAAATATGGCATAGCACTTAAAAAATGTAAATATGTTTTGTTTATTGGAAGAATCACACCATTCAAGCGCATAGAACTTCTTATTAAAGCATATCTAAAAAGCTCTATAAAGAGTTCGCATAAATTACTTATAGTTGGAGGTATAATTGACAAAAAGTACTATTGCAAACTAAAAAGGATGATTCCTGAGGAATATCAACAAAAAATTTTGTTCTTAGGTAAAATGGATAAGAGGTTCATACCATTGCTATATAAAAATGCTCACTGCGTAGTATTGCCATCATATTTTGAAGGTATGCCAAATGTGGTTATTGAAGCATGTGTTTATGGAACACCAATCTATGTCTCAGACATCTCACCACATCTTTCTCTCAAATTTCTAAAGAGAAACGCGTATTTCTCTAATGAAAAAGAATTGGCCATTAAATTAGAAAAACCAAAAAGGACATGCATGCGAGGTTATGTTCTCTCGTGCCTTCACCCGAAAAAAATTGCCTCTGATTTAATAAAGATTTTTGAGGAAAAATAATCTCATCTTGAAAGATATCTACAAATCCACATATATTCATCCTTTAGAATACACTCCTTATTATAATATGGAAGATCATCCTTATTATCCTTTTTTGGATCATTTGGAGGTATTATACAACCTGATCCTTTTGGATCCTTGCATGAATCCTTTCCTAATGGCTTTGTGGAGGTTTCATCAACCTCTTCTTTTTCCCCTTCCTCAGAGGTTGGAAATCTAATATGGGTATCTACCTTAGAAGGAGTATATGGAATTCCCAAAGCCTTGCTAATCTTCTCAAAGCTATTCTCAACACTTTTACGAATATCAATAGAGGATCCTTTAACATTATAATACAGTGCCCATAACACCAAAAATGCCACAATAATAAGCACCAAAATCGCAACCACAACCTCAATTGGCTTAACACTTGCCATAAAAACCTCCTTTATTCACAATGATACTTAATCTCATCCACCAAATTTTCCTTTAATCCCTCTTTAAACCCGTCCTCAAATCCTCTCATGAATCCCTTGCTATATTTCTCAAATATCTCATCCTTATAGTTATCCATGGAATCAATAAATATCTTAGATATTTGATCCACAAATGCATCCCTAAGAAGGCTATCTATATTTGCTCTAATCCTAAAACTCCCTATCTTTATAACATTAAACTCCTCTGCCTTATCACTTATCTCTTTATCATATATCTCCCTAAGAGCACTCCTAACATATGCCTTATTTCTCCTTAATCCGCTTTCAGTGTATTTCTTAATCCTTTTTATCACGTAGTTTTTTCGTGGCAACACAATCCTATTCAGGACTTTATTCTCATCTACCAATGAATACAATTTATCTAAGCATTCAGATGTTACCTTTCCCTGGCTTTCCACATCTTTCAAGCATGACAACTCATTAACTTCATCGCTATTTTTATTGCTACAATAAGCTTTTGCGAATACACGAGAGTATCTATTACCATAAATCCTTCCCCAATAAATTCCCTCTCTATAACCATAAACATTATCAGCATAGTTTATTGTTGAAGATATCATCTGCTGTGAGAAATAATATGCAAGTATTGGGCAAATTTTCCTTACAAAATCATTAGAGGAAAAGAGAAATACCTCTGTTATCCCTGAAATTCTTATGCTGGAACATCCGCGCGAGAGATAATATTTTCCACCAGACAAAATTTTCCCTGTAGGCAATGATGTAGATGATTTCTTAACATTTATTTTAAAATTCTTTTGGAATTCCACATGATACTCAATCTCCAAACTTACTCTATACTTTTCCTCTATCTTAGGTATCTTAGTAAATCCCATCTCACATGATATTATTTTTTTCTCGCCACTTTTTAATATCTCCTCTTTTTTGTTTGATAAAATCTTCTTTTTACATGATAGTAGGTTTATTGTTTCATCATGGTTAAGTTTTACTCTTTTACTTTTAATTGTAACATCCCCATCTCCTACATTCTCTATCTCTATAATAAGTTTTGGTTTTGATTTTTCTTGCTTTTCTGGATAGAGAACAATAGGCTCTTGAGGTGTAACATACATCCTTATCCTTATATTGCCATCAGAAAATGTTTCTTCTATGTTTTGGGATGGCTTATATTTTCCATATATATATTCATCCCCATTAACCACATGCACATATTTTAATATCTCTGCCTTATCATCATACCCAAATCTTATATTACCATCACATGATTCCTGCATAATCTCCTCGTATAATTGTACTTCCCATACAAACACCATGCTTCCTCCAGGATTAAGAACATAGTAAGGCAAACCAATAAGATTCTGTGGTATTGTATAAGCTCTCTTCACATTTCCACAACCGCTTAGGGATAACATGTTCGTTAAATTTATAGGAGAAGTTAGCATAATCTCTTTATTTCCAACATTTTCTACATAATATTTGACTATTATAGTATCTCCTTCCCTCGGAGTAATGGGTTGATACTCAACATATGTTCTTAAATTAAATTCCTTAGTATTCACTCCGCTATTAGATTTGGATGTATCAACACATCCAGATGCCAAAATAAAAAATAATATCATGAAACATCCAAGTATCCTTTTATCCATAATAAATAATTGAACTAAAGTAAAATATATATGTGTGATAAAGCTTTCCTATCAAAAGACTTTGACTAATAATGTATTTTTGAGAAAACTAGAATTTTATTAGAAAATTTGGTTAAAGGGAAACATACCTTTCTCATTTAGCATATTGAGGCATCTATCCCCTTTAAGAGGTTAGGAAGCATCTAACCTTTCTAAGCGGTTAGCATACTACAAACCCTTCATGAAAGCGATATCTTCTCGTTAACCATTCATTGAATAAATAAAAAATGGTTAAGGGGAAGCATTCCTTATCAATAGCATATCACAGCAGCTAACCTCTCCAAACGGTTAGAGAGCAGCTAACCTTCACAAAGGGTTAGCATGCTGTAAGACCTTTGTATTGGTGATATTCTCCCGTTAACCATTCATTGAATAAATAAAATATTGGTTAAAGGGAAACATTCCTTATCAATAGCATATCACAGCAGCTAACCTCTCCAAACGGTTAGAGAGCAGCTAACCTTCACAAAGGGTTAGCATGCTGTAAGACCTTTGTATTGGTGATGTTCTCCCCTTAACCAATTTAAAAAATAATAAAGAATGGTTAAGTGGAGGAATACCTTATCAATAGCATATTATAGCATCTAACCTCTTCAAGCGATTAAAGAGCATCTAACCTCTTTTGGGTTACCATGCTGCAATGTGCTTGTGATAGCGATTTCTTCCCGTTAACCAATTTTTATTACTTTGTTAACGTGAAAAATGTTCTATTCAAATGATTTTCTTTAATTCTCTTATTCGTGAAGATACAGCTCTTATCATGGTTTTCTTGTCCTTACATTCGCGTAGTTTTTGGGCAAGGAACTTGTCACCTATGCTTTTCTCAACCCACTCTGCAAAATCATTCTTAAAGGAATTAACATGATACTCAAAATCCTTTTTCTTCATCTTCTTCAAACCTTCCAAGAGATCTTTTAGATTCCTAAATATAGAGCCATTGCATGAATAAAACTCCTGATCCACTTCAACATCTCCCAAAAACTTAAGTCCCATCTCGCGTGTTACATACTTATAACTAAGCAACTCAAATATTCTATGCTTCAAATCCTCAACCACATTCATATAATTTATAAAAGCCTCATAAGGAGTATCATAAGGATTAAAATACTTATGCACATCACCATCAGCAAACCATTTTGTACACATAAAATAGAAGTGATCAGAAATCTGCAATCTTCTCCATTCCTCAAGAATCTTGGGATCATTTAATTTCTTTACATATTCCTCCAATTGATAAACACTCTGAGCAGCATATTGTTGCATACTGTTACCAAGCCATGCGGTTAAATCTCTCTCTGTATCTGCCCAAGAGACAATAAAAGGAACATCAATTTCCCCTCTTGAAGGATACTTCTTAATAGCCTCATATGGTGTTAAGAACTCATTATCCGGATGCTTTAATATCTCATGTGGCAAATGTAACAAGAAATCAAAGATCCCTGTTTCATGCCATTGATGTTCTCCAAATGTCTCAAAGTCCATAAAAAGATTCACCACTTCTCCATTTCCATTATGGATATTAACCCAACTAGCAAACTTATCTGCTGTTAGCGGGTATTCCTCCCATGTATGCAAAGAAAACCTAAAAGAGATATCATCGCTCAATCTATAATGTCTCAAAAGAACCTTTAGATTGCCATCCTTTGACTTGTATATAAACGCGGGAGATCTCCATCCCAATATCTTTTCATGACCCTCTGCTAATATACCCTTATATCCAAGCCTCTCTACCTCTCTTGCAATATCATTTGAATATACAAGCTCAGTATTGCGAAAAACTTTTGGAGAATATCCAAATAAATCCTCCACTATCTCCCTATGAAGTTTTACTTGCTCTCGAAATTCCTTTTTTGAATATAAAAAAGCCAATGAATGATAATATGTCTCGTCTATTATTTCCCCTCCCAAATCAACAATCTTTCTGAAATTATCAATTACCTCTGGATGATATTTGCTAAGCTGTTCAAGAACTATGCCTGTTATGCTAAATGATACCTTAAACCTTCCCTCGGTGTCTTTTATCAAATAAAGCAATAGATTTGTGGTTGGCAAGTAGCTCTTTTTTACTACTCTATCTAAGATTTCTTTATTCTTTTGAGCATTCCAATAACTCTTTCCAGTACCTATGTCAAAGAAGGAGAATTTTCCTATCCTATAAGGTTGATGAACATGCAAATAAAGAATCACGGATACCATCTTTATCTACCTCTCATAACTTCATTATAAATATTTACTATCTTTTGTGATTGCTTATCCCATGTAAGTCTCACCACCTCTCTCACAACATTCTTGCTTATCATCCTCTTTAATGGCTCATATCTCAAAAGAGCAAGTATTTTATTAGCCATTTCATTCACATCCCAAAAATCTACCTTCAATGTATGATTTAACACCTCTGAAACTCCACTTTGCTTTGAAATCACAATAGGCACGCCATTTATTGCACCTTCCAATGCTATCAACCCAAAAGGCTCGGATCTCGAAGGAATAACCAAAACATCAGCAATCTTATAATACTCATTAATAATTCTCTCCCTATCAACAAACCCTGTAAATAATACTCTATCCGCTATCCCCAAATTACATGCCTCCTCTATTAATTGTGGTAAAAGCTCTCCTGTCCCTATTATCACAAAATAAGCATCCTCCTTTTCTAAAACTTTTTTAGCAACCCTCAAGAAATAATCAACACCTTTCATCCATGATAATCTCCCAACATATAACACCAACTTTCCTTTTTTAGGTTGTGGATTTCCAGTACCATTCATATATATAGCTGGATTTATCTCTATAGCATTATGTACAACCTCTATTTTATTCTCATCTATTCCATATTTTTCAACTATCCATCTCTTAACCAATCCGCTCACCGCAATAATCTTATCCGCAGCTTTAAGGCCGCGATATTCAATATCATGAACCAAAGGATTTCCACATCCTCCTCCTGCTCTATCAAACTCTGTAGAATGAACATGTGCAATAAATGGCTTACCAGTTATTTCCTTTAACTTCATTGCTGCATTATAAGTTAGCCAATCATGAGCATGAATTATATCAAAGTCCATATATCTACAAATTTCTACGCATCTCTGCGTGTATTTTTCAATACTTTTTATAAAATCCTCTCCTTTGATAGACTCACCTATAAACCTTATTGAATCATACACTCCAAAATTAAACTCCATATCCTCTGATAAGGAAACAATCCTATTGCGAAAGATTTCCTCATTATTTTTTGGATTGAAAGGCAGAACGATGTTCACTTCTATGTTCTTTCTTAGGAGAGCCTTTGAGAGGTCATAAACCACTACCCCTAACCCTCCAATTATCTTTGGAGGAAACTCCCATGATAGCATGAGTATTTTCATAAAAGCCCTCCCATATGTTCTATTAAATAAAATTATAAAAATTAAATCTATTTATATTTTAGTTTTCATAAATTTTATATGTCTCTTCTCACATATAAAATTTTGGGTTTCTATTTATTCAAAAGCTTGTATTCCTTTATAATTCTATATATCTCGCCAACACTCCATGCCTGTGATCTCGTACCACCTGGATCATGAGGAGGATCTCCAGAAAATAATTCTGGAAGTGAATGATAAGGACTCTCTATTAAAAAATTGATTAGTGGTGCCACATAATATCTCATCCTATTTTTAATCTCCTCTTCATTCTTTTCTTCACTTTTGATTTTAAAGTAAACATCACAAAATATTCCCATCAACCATGGCCATGCAGTTCCATTATGATATGCGAGATCCTTAATCTCTATAGGAGCATAGGTATCATATTTACCATGATAATCTGGATCATCAGGAGAAAGGGTTCTTATTCCTCCAGGAGTAAGCAAAGCCTTCTCTATATTGCAAAACGCAATATTTGCTATGTCCAAAGGTATAAGTTTCTCGCTATATAATGCAAACAATTGATTTGGTCTAAAAGCATTACCTTTCGGATCTCCATCTATCACATCACGAAATATTCCTCTTTCCTTATCCCAAAACCTCTTCAAAAATGCATTTCTTATACCTCTAACATAATATTCCAAATCTATGTGAAACTCATATGAGGTTATTTTTTCAATCTGGATAGCAAATAAGAGAGCATCATAAAATAACGCATTTATCTCTATCGCCTTGCCATTTCGTGGTGTTATTGGCGGAAGTGCTCCTAAAGCAGATGCATCCATCCATGTGGCTCTCTCAGGTGTCACAATGAGAAAATCATCATCCATATAAATATGCTTTATTTTTTCTCCATCTCTATAAGATGTTCCATAAATATAGCCATACAAGATATCCTTTACGATGTACTTCACCTCATGAAGAATCTCAATATCCTTGGTATATTCAAAGTATTTTTTTAATGCTCTTATGAACCATAAAGAGGAATCAGCATCCAAATAATACGAAATATTATTTTTTATTGTTGTAGGTATCAATCCTTTCCTTTCATATCTTGCCCATCTTAAAATGATTTTCTTAGCATCCTCATATCTCCATCTGCTCAGAAGTAATCCTGGTAATGAAATAAATGTATCCCTCCCCCATTCCTCCATAAACCAGTCCATACTTGATGCTAAAATACCTACTTCTCCATCGAATTTAAAGATAAACATATCACATGCCTTCTCAAAAAGATCAAGAATGATGTTGGCATTTTTCTCAAAAAAATCAGATGGAATCTCATTAAAATCCCTAATCTTTATAGGTTGATTTGGAGCCATATATGAATAAAGTATCTTCTCTGTTTATAAAAGTTTATTTATATTGTTTAAATCTCTTTCTTTTAGGTAATCTCTCATAAATTTGTACTATGCTTATTGGTGTTGATAAAGGAATCTTACCCAACTTATTTCTTAATTCTGAAAATACCTTTTCATAGTGCTTTTTACTTCGCGATAATGTTTCAACAAATATTGAGGAGCTAATAGGTATTTTTTCACCATCAGCATCTTCAAAAATATATTTCTCTTTTAGTTCTTCATCATTCTTTAATTTATTTTGGAGTTTCTCTATATATAATCTTGTTTTCTTTTCTCTTTCCATCTTTTCCTTATATATCCTTGCTAAAAGCTCTGATAAAGATGTTATTTCTTCAATTTTTTCTTCTGGAATGTTATATGCCGGAAGTATTTCTTTTTTATAAACATCTAATAAATACTCTATTACCTCAATCTTTCTTTTAGGTAAATTTTTAAGGATACATTTTTTATATCTCTTACTCCACTTAGTATATGTTTTCTTGAATTTTTCTATCTTCTCTTTTTCTCTCATTCCTAAGAGATAAAAAAATAATTCCTCTCTTTCTTTTTTTGTTTCTTTATATTTATGTGGTTTTCTGGATAATTCCTGATAAGCTATCGTTATTCCTATTGGTGTTGAAAGTGGTATCTTGCCAGATTCACTTTTAAATTTGGAAAATATCTTTTCATAATATTCTTTGCTGGGTGATAGTGTCTTCATAAATCTTTTAAGATGAATAGGTATTATTTTTCCGTCAACAATTTCTATGACGTATTCCTCAACTAATTTTTCATTCTCTTGAAATTTATTTAGAATATTCTCTATAAGAGTTTTTACCTTTTTTTCTCTTTTCATCTTTTCTTTTTGTACTCTTGCAATAAGCTCTGATAAAGAGGTTATTTTTTCAATCTTTTTCTTTGGAACACCATATGCTGGAAGAATCTCTTTTTTATAAACATCTAAGAGATACTCTATTACCTCAATCTTCCTTTCAGGTAAATTTTCTGGTTTGCACATCTCATATCTTTTATATAACTTATTATATATGCTTTTAAATTTCTCTCTTTTTTCCTCTCCCCTTATTCCCAATAAATAGAAAAACAATCTCTCCCTTTTTTCTTTTTCTATTTCTTTATATACATATCTTTTGTCAATAAGATACAAAAGTTTTTTTATAAGAAGAGAAATCTCTTCCCTTATTTTATTCTCATCTCCAATGAAAGGCTCAGCAAACATATACCATTGCTTGGCTATGTTTAATACTTTCGTGTATCTCTTTTCTATATCAATTTTATCATCAAAGAATTTATAGAGGTTCTCATTAACCTTATTAAAGAATAATGCCTTCTTATATTCCTTTTTAAATTTCTTTAATGCTCTTCTATACTCTTTCTTAGCCTTATCAACATATTTTTCAAGAAAATTGTATAAGGCATCTTCTTTTAGAAATTCTTCAAACTCCTTAGAATAGTATGCTCTATTATTTTTAATCTTCTTTATCATATAATTTTCAATTGAGTGGGAGAAAGAATAATCTAAAAATTTATGATCCTCATATATCTTCACAACACTTTTACATAACGAATAAAGAGCATGCGGATCATCATATCTAAAAAACTCGCTCATATAATTCTATAAGAATTTTAATAAAGTTTTTAAATTTATAACTTATGGATTTATTATGGGGATAGGCAGGGGTCCTTGGGCAAGGCCCTGTAACCTCCAGCCCTTAAGGAGGTGCCGAAGGAAGGTAGGCGGCATATCCATTAGGTAACAGCCTATGTGCTGAACAATGAGTATCTCTCCCTCTGGATGGTATATGTGATGAACCTGGTCAGGCCCGGGAGGGAGCAGCCATAAGTCACATATGCCATGTTAGAGGAGTCATGAGATATAAGGTAGGCACATAGGTAGGTTACCTAATAGGAATGTCCACTACCTTCCGCTCCCCATCATATTTAAAATAATAGTGGAAGCATGAGGTTAAAGATATGCTTAATTGGAGCTGGGGATATAGAATATCATTACTTTAATCTGCTTAAAATCAAAAAAGAAGATTTTGAGAAAGAAATAGAAGAAATTGGGAAAGTCTTAGCAAAGACAGAATGTGAGATACTTTTACTCCCAGATAGAGGCGTTTCCCTTGAGGTTGCTAAGAAGTACAAAGAATATGGAGGAAGAAAAGTTATAGGCACTATTCCTTATAGTGATAAAGAATTTGGCATAGAGCATCTAAAAACATATATAGAAACTAAAGTAAGGGGAAATGCTTTGTTTGATGAGTTCATTGACACAAATAATTGGTATAAACAGGATCTCATACACTGCATCTTAGGGGATGTTATATTGATGTTGGGCATTAGCTTAGGTTCTATGGGTGAACTGGTTTATGGATACTATTTATATAAGCTGTTCGAAGGTAAAAAACCAGAAGTAAAAGCAAAAAGAGATATAATTCATCCAGAAACATTAGCAGGAAAGAGAATATCATACTCTACAATCATATATAAACCCTTCATTAAAGATAAACTCCCTTATGAGATCGAAAAATACATAGAAAAATTTAAAGGAAGATTATATTATGTAAATGATTCTAAGGAACTAATGTATGTATTGAAAAAATTAAAAAACCTATAGTTTTCTGTACAATAACATAGATGCGCATATTAGTATTGCTAGCATAAACACCTGCCCAAATTCTGGTGATTCCTCAGAAATTCCTATTGTAGAAGAAGGTAATACCGTAACATTAATTTCATAAAGTTTTATCTTTTCGCCATCCTTATCTTTTAGAATGTATAACTTATATTTCCCAACCTTTCCTCCAAAGATATTCACAATCACATAATCCCTCTCATAAGGTTTAAGAGTTATTGTTTCTCTTTTTGATGCAGCTCCCTTCCCACTGAACCATATAAAGTTTTTGAAAATCTTTCCGTTTTCATCATTTGTAGTACCAAGCTCTAATGTAACTGATTGAGGTTTGCTTGATGGATTATAAAGAGATACCAAAAATTGTGAATACATTCCTAATTGTAAATATGTTTCATTTTGAGATATTATAGAAGATTTTATATCTATTATTACCTCTCCTTCCGGATTCACAAGTAATTTACAACAAACACTCTTATATTGAGAAGGAGAAGTAAATATAGATGTGTTGCAATGATATACATGAGCATTTGAATCAATAGCTGAACCTCCGCTTCCTGTCCCAATAAATTTGAACATACATCCTTCATCACTATTGCAATCTCCATCCTTAACATCACAATATATAAGACCGCTCCCTCCAACTAAAAATGCCAATATATTAATACAAAGCTCATTATAATACTTATCAGGTAAAGTGGAATATGGAGATTTTACATGAGCATTTTCCTTATCGCTCATATTTATTACATATGCATATCCAAAATCTTCACATGTTTGATACTTCTCTAATACCTTTCCTTCTATCTCAACATAATTTTTTGTATTGCATGCTATCACATATGTATAATTTCCATCTTTTATATTTGGCGTTAATTGAGAAAGATGCCCATTGATTGGATTACCATTAGCATCCACATTATCGGTTGCTACACCTACAATTGGATAATAATCATTTGGAATATTATCCTTTTTAAACATATCACATAAAAGAGGATTAGATATTGATATAGGATAAGATAAATTGCATAGCAAAGCGCTCATAATTAGCAACACAAAAGCAGATCTTATTATCTTTTCTTTTGCCTTCACATTATCCCTCCTCTCTTGAAGGAAAATTCATCATTAAATAATCTTAAATAAAATAAAGTACTTATAATGTATATATAGTTTTTTGTATATATAGATAAAATTATGAGCAAAATGAAAAATTTGGAAAGATTGTTTTCTCCGAGATCCGTAGCAATTATTGGTGCTACTGCACATAAAGAAAAAGCCTCCTATACCATCATGAAAAATTTAATCTCAAAATATAAAGGAAAACTATATCTCATCAATCCAAAATATGATAAAATTGAAGGAAGAAAAGCATATAAAACCATAAAGGATGTACCTGATGAAGTGGACGTAGCTGTCATTGTGGTAAATGCCTCTATCTCAAATATGGTAATAAGGGAATGTATGGAGAAAGGAGTAAAGTTTGTTATTGTAATTACAGCTGGGTATAGGGAAATTGGAGGAGAAGGTGTGAAAAGGGAGAGAGAGCTAATAGACATGATAAAGGAACATAACTACAAAACTAGAGTTATTGGACCAAATTGTCTTGGAATATTGGATAATCACTCTAAATTTGATGTGTTATTCTTGCCTGAGAATAAAGTAACAAAGCCAAAAAAAGGGAATATCTCTTTGATATTTCAGAGTGGTGCCTTAGGGGCTGCACTTATAGATAGATTCGCTGATGAGCTTATAGGTATAAGCAGATTTGTTAGTTATGGCAATGCTTGTGATCTAAATGAGATTGATTTCTTGGAGTATTTCATAGAAGATGCGCAAACAAAGGTTATTGGGGTGTATATAGAGGGCATAAGAAACGGAAGAAAAATATATGAATTATTTAAGAAATCTAAAAAGCCAATAGTTGTAGTGAAAGGTGGGAAAACTGAAAAAGGAAATAAGGCAACTTTAACGCATACTGGGAGTCTTGCAGGGAATTATGAAATCTTTAAAGGAATGTGTAATCAAACAAATGCAATTCTTGCTAATAATTTTAGAGATTTTGAGAATTATCTGAAGATATTCTCTATTGGCAAAAAAATGACAAAAAAGGAAGTTTTGGTTATCACCAATGGAGGAGGATTTGGAGTGTTAGCAGCTGATGAAATTTCCTCATCTAAATTACTATCGCTTTATGAGTTAACATCTAAAGATATTCGTAGAGTTAGAAAATATCTACCAGAATATGCTAATATACACAATCCCTTAGATATTATTGGAGATGCGGATAGTGAGAGATATAAAAATGTGCTTAATGCTTTTTCTGATAATCCAAAAATAGGTGCTTTTATAGTAATCATGCTTGTACAAACTTTCTCTTTAGGAAAAGAGGTAATTGACGTTTTATCTGAATATAACAAAGTCACAGATAAAATTATAGTTGGTGTGGTTGAAGGTGGTACATATGCAAACATTTTTAGAAAAATGCTTGAGAGCAAAGGTATAATTGCATATTCTTCAGTTTATGAAGCTGTAGATTCTTTGGAAAAGCTATATAGATGGAGTGTTGGAAAAAAGTATTGATGCTTTAGATTTACTTATACTTTAATTTTACTTCCTTTGAGATTATAATATCTGGATTGTATGGCATAAATGCCCTTATTAAAGCTATTCTTTTTTCCTTATTTTCCTCAATAACATATGTTATATCATTTGAATCTTTATGCTCTAAAGTAGATACAAATGAATGTCGCGTATATACTGCTAACGATACATTTTTATATTTTTCATTAATATATGATGCTATCTTGTTAGTTAAAAGAGTATAAGCAAAAATCAGTCGTGCTACTGATTCTCTATGCGGTCTCTTAGGATAATATGTATCAAAAATGTTATCAAAATGCTTATTAAAAAATCTTATTACTTCATTCAATTTCTCATTGGAATTAACTTCTTCCCAGGCTATATCATAAGATTCTAACATCTTATAAGGTATCATATGATATAATTGATAAGATATAATTTTTTTGTTATTGTGATATATTCCACCATCTCTTATCTCTATCTCTACAGGTGCTTTCCTAATAGAGTTAAAAGAGAACTCACCATATTGAAGTCCTTTGGTTATGAGGTATAGAGAAACCAAAAGATCCCCAGGGATTACAGGATTCTTCTCCCTATGTATTGGATTTGGATCCTTGCTTATATTATTTACAAACTCATACACCGCTTGTGGTGTGATATTGATCCTCATACTATATTGAATTATTTCAGTAAAATATTTAAAGTTTCAGGAAATCTTCGTTGTTTTTCATTTTTGGTTAACGGAAAACATAATCCCTTTTATCCAGCGTATTGGAGCAGCTAACCCGCAGAAGAGATTAGCATGCTGCAAAACCTTTATGATAGCGATTTCCTCCCGTTAACCATTTCATTGAATAAATAAAAATGGTTAACGGGAAGAATACATTATCAATAGCATATCAGAGAAGCTAAACTCTCCGAGCGGTTTTGAAGCAGCTAACCTTTTGGAGATGGTTAGCATGCTGCAAGCTCCTTGTATTGATGATATCCTCCCGTTAACCATTTCATTGAATAAATAAAATATGGTTAAGGGGAAAATTACCTTCCGAAGAGAGCATATAACAACAGCTAACCTTCACAAAGGGTTACTATACTCCAATGTGCTTATGATGGTGATATCTTCCCGTTAACCAGATTAAATAAAAATGGTTAAGGGGCAGCATAGCCTCTCAAGAGAGCATATCACAGCATCTAACCTCTTCAAGCGGTTAGAGAGCAGCTAACCTTTTAAATAGGTTAGCATGCTCAAAACCTTTATAATAGCGATTTCTTCCCGTTAACCATTCAGTGGATAAATAAAATAGGGTTAAGGGGAAGAATACCTTATCAATGAGCCATATCAGAGCAGCTAACCTCTGGTAAAGGGTTAGCATGCTCTAATGTGTCTTGAAAAGCGATATTTTCGCGTTAACCAATTTCTTATTTTGAAAACCATACAAAAATTTAAAAATTTTTTCAAAAATTATATTAGCATGATATGGTATATAGAGGGCTTCTTAGAAGGGAGGATCTCTATAATCCAAGAAATGTCAAGTTGTACAAGCCATTCAATGAGGTTATAGAAGAAATCAAGAAATATCCAAAAGGAACAATGTTAAATGCTCATTTTTATGGATATCTATATCATGGCGGTGATCCAGGGATCCTAAGAATTATTCCCTTACAGAGGAAAGTGAATTAATGGTGAAAGCATTAGCAACCATTCTCACAAATGAAGAAAAATATTTTTTAAAGGAAAAGACTCCTATAGCTATTCATGAAGGCAATACTGTGTTAGTTAAAGATGCTATTCCTGGGGTAGAAATTATTTATGAAGCTATAAAAAAGGAAATCTCTTATCCTCTCTCATATTATCATGTATTAAAGGATAATAAAAATACCGATACCCTTAGAGAAATAAGATCTATTTATAGGGAATCTAAAAGGCTTAATCTTTGTAGGATTTACTCTATAGCATTCCCAAATCATATGCTTGCCATAGAAAGAATATGGAACATCTATAAGCTATACCAAAAAATAGGAAAAAAAGAAATCCCCCTAAATTCTATGTTAACCCTATAACTGAGGTCTTTAAATATTATCATAGAGAAGATCTTGCTAAAAAGTGCGATACTAAGACTATGAAAGAAAGAGAAATTACAGAGCTCATAGATTATTATTCCTTAGGATTAATGAGAATGTTCGTATCTTTTAAACCATTAAAATGGACGGCTAAAAAGCTTATCAACGTGTATAATTATGACAAAAGCAAAAAATGAGATATCATCAAAATCTAAAACTCTAAACTATATCTTAAAAATGCTAATACGCCACCCATTGATTTTATTTGGTTATAGTATGGATTTATATCTTCCACAATGATTATTCTTGCAGAGGTATGCTCAGCTTTCTCAAAGATTTCTTTAACCTCCTTTATCTTAAGATATTCATACGCAATAATTAGTGTTTCAACAGCACCCATATCAAGTGCGCGCATCACATAATCAAAGCCATAAGTGACCAATCCAGATTGCTTTTTGAGTTCTTCAAAAAACCTCTCTATGATAGAGATTTCCTCTTCTATTGTACTTTCACGTAATGCCCTTGAAAGTAATCCTCTCCTTACAATCTCCTTCAATCCCGTCTCTCCAGTAACGCTTGTATCTCCAACAAATGCTTTACAGTTTTTTAGTTTTTTCATTACTTCATCTTTTGCAAAACCTGGACCTGCAAGAATGACAATATCATATCTATCGCATATCTCATCAATTTTATCAGCGACTTCCTCATAAAAGATTTCATTATCCTCTACTCCTTTTTTTATTTTGTTTTTTATTGTAAAAATCTCTTTAACAGAAGAGCGTCTTATTTCTCCAAAAGTGGCTTCCTTATTATCAACCACAACACCTAAAACATTGAAAGATTTATGGCTCTTAAGTTTTTTAATGATGCTTCTAAATAGCTCATCTATTTTAGATTTATAGAGATCAAATTTATCCTCTATGGTTAATACAAAAGAGTGATGTCCTTTTAGTATATCCTCTGGCGCCTCTGTTATCTCCCCCAACACTCTCACCTGTTTATTATCTAAATCCAAAGAAACATTTTTAACTCTTATCTTTATATATGCTTTTTTCTTCTCTCCTCTTTCTCCTCGTGATGTTGTTCTAAAATCTACTTTACCTACCAAATCTTCTGGTTCTATGATCTTATCTAAATAATATAAATCCTCAAAGCTCTCAATGATTATCGTAAACCCATTTTTCTCTTTTTTTGGATATATCTTCATAAAGATGAAATATTATGTAGAGATAATATTAAAAATCTTTGAACTGTCTTTAAAAAAGAAAAAAGGTTAGCATGCTGTAAAACTTCAGAGAATTGGTTAACGGGAAGATTACATTATCAATGAGACATATCAGAGCAGCTAACCTCTTCAAGCGGTTTTGAAGCAGCTAACCTCTTGTAAAGGGTTAGCATGCTCTAATGTGCCTTGAAAAGCGATTTTTCCCGTTAACCAGATTTTATTTTAAATAAAAAGTGGTTAAGGGGAAACATAGCCTCTTAAGAGGGCATATAACAACAGCTAAACTCTTTTAAAGGTTACCATGCTGTGATTCGCTTGTGATAGCGAATTCCTCGCGTTAACCACATTCCCAATAAAAATTTTTGATTAACATGACGCACCTCAAACAAAAAGTGCATCAAAGTGGTTATGCTTTTTAGAGGAAAGGAAAATCTTTATATTAATCCTAATATATTATTTTTATTTATGATTATGGAGAATGAGAAATCAAGGATTGGCTTTGTTTCTATGGAAGTCTTAATTAGTGATTTAAGAAACTATGCAGGGGGTTTGGGAATCTTAGCAGGTGGGTTGTTCTCAGCAGCAAGAGATATAAGATATCCAATGACAGGGTTCACTTTGGTATATAAAAAAGGATATGTAAAAAATAGAATACAAAACGGAGAAATCATATTTGAAGAAGACCCTTTTGACCCTGAGGAATTCTTTATAAAAATAAAAAGAAAATTCTGCATAGATTTGGAAAACATGAAAATATGGTTTCAGGCATGGAAATATAATTTAAGTGATGATGTAGAGGTCTATTTTATAGATACGGATATAGAAGAAAATGATGAAAAAATAAGAAGGTTAAGTGATAGGGTGTACATTGATAGGGATAAAGAAGAATTTATACTAAAGAGGATACTTTTAGGTCTTGGAACATTAAAAATAGTGGATGAGCTTAATCTCCCTATCAAAAAATTTCATCTCAATGAATCGCATTGCGTATTTCTTGCTATTGAATTACTTAAGAGATATCAAAACATTGAAAAAACAAAAAATAAAATAATATTTACATCTCACACCCCCCTGCCTCATGGTCATGAAGTGTATGAATATGAACATGTTGAGAAGTACTATAAAGTTCCTGATATCATAAAAAGTATTTCTCCAGAGAAACTTCATACAACGCTTGTGCTATTAAAACTTTCCTCATATAAAAATTGCGTATCTTGGAAGCATTGGCTAATTATAAAGAAAATGTTTCATGATGAAGATATAGATTATATCACAAATGGAGTTCATACAAAATGGATTGAACAACCCATGAGGATTTTATATGATAAATACATTCCAAGATGGTTCCATCATCCTGAGAAATTCGTGTATGCTGGTAACATAGATCTCGAAGAGCTTAAAGAAGCTAAACAGATTATAAAGAAAAAACTAATAAATGTAATAAACTCTGAAGCCATATATAACAAGAGGTTTGATAAAACAAGTATCTTATTGGTTTTAAGAAGGAGAATAACTGGCTATAAAAGAAACGATATTGTCTTCAAGGATATTGAAAGAATAGAAGAAATCTCCAAGAGATACAAAGTGCAGGTTTTGGTAAGCGGTACATTGCATCCGCATGATAACAGTGGAAAGAAGATACTCAAATATCTCCTTGATATAATGCCAACATTAAATCACTCAAAACTTGCGATTCTTCTTAAGAATGGTAAACCTTATGAAAGGATCGCAGTAAGTGGAGGAGATCTATTTATTCATTCTCCTATTCCTCCATATGAAGCCTGCGGAACATCATGGATGAGAGCATCTTTAAATGCGGTACCTGTACTCTCATCTAAAGATGGCGGTACCTTAGAGGCTATAGTTGATGGATATAATGGATGGTTTTTTGGAAAGAACATACTAAATCCTGAGGAATTTAATGAAAAGGAAGACATAAAGGATTTCTATGATAAGTTAGAGGAGATATTAAAGTTGTATAGGGAAAGAGAGCATGAATATCTTCAGATAGGAAGAAATGCTTTGAAGGTTGTGGGTAGCTTGTTCAATACGCACAGAACCTTGACAGAATACATTAAGAGAGCATATGAAAAATAAGAAATCAAAGCTTTTAGAATTGGTTAACTGGAGACGTAGCCATATCAAAAAAGTGCTATTTGCGCGTTAAGTTTCCGCTTAACAATAAAGAATTATTGGACAATGCCTGGCATGTGATTATAAGCGATAGTTTTAAAAATATTGATATATTAATATATTGTTATGTTAAAATATTTAAAAATGAAAATTCTGATAACTGTATTCCTTTTATATATCTTTGTTAGTATTGCATATTCTCAACAAATAATAGAGCATTATCCTCTCCTTAATGAAAAAAATATCTCCTATGATGATACCACTACCAATGATATAACCTATATTCTTAATGATAGCAAAATAAATTATATAGAGGTGTATTTTGAAAGCGGATCAACTCAAGCAAATGTAACTTTTCTTATTGATGGTGAACCATCTGAAAATTGTCTTTTAGATACCACAAATGATTATATAAACGTAACAATATTATGGTATGACAATCCTGATGATATTCCACAACGTGATGACAAAACCAAAAAATGCGATACAAACATCATAAAATTATCCAAACAAAACAATAAATCTATTGAAATTAGAGTTAAAACTCTATTGAATAACAATGAGATTGAGTATTATTATAAACAACTCTTCTATAATAATTTTGAATATCACGTGTCTCCCTCTTCATCATATCCCCTTGATACTAATGCTGAAAATCTGACTTATCCTTTTAATTTCTCATATGTTTTTCCTTATAATAACATCATTAAAATTGCTTATGTTAAGTATCCTTATTGCATTGATAACAACGATGATAATCCCTCATCTCACAAGCTTTTATGTGATGAAGATACTCCCTGCGAGAAGAATAAGAATTTTCCTTTTTATGTTGATCTCTCACAATTGATTTATGATGATGACGTAAAAGATACCTTCTCTCCTATATTTGATATAAGAATACTTACACGCACGCCTTATGAATGGATTAATACAACATATTATTATTACTTGGATGACAAGCCACCACAGATAATAGAATTTTCTTCTTTTCCTGAGAACAACTCAAATATTATAAATCACACATATATAGAGCTAAACTTAACTTTTGAGGATGTAAAAAATAACTCAAAGGCATGTTCATATTGGATTAATGGAAAATATAAGGGATATCTAAGTTATGAGGAATGTAAGCATATACTTCTTAATGATTTACCACAAAAAGACATCAAAATTAATCTAACTCTATATGATTATGCAAATAACACGAAATCATATCTCTTTGTATTCAATAAGGCAAATAATGTAATGGATTGCTACTTTTCTTTAGATAGAGATTCATTGACATGTTATCATAAAGGCCTACCATTAATGCAACCTTATCTTGACTTTGAAAAAAGAGAAAACATCTCTTCATCTGAGAATCTCACTATTGTACTTAGAATACCTGAGATTCCATCTAATGTTAACACCATTCTACTTAATGGTTTCTCTGATGAGATCTCATATATAAAAGGATGCGCTTTCTTTAAATATTGGAAAAATAACAAGACATTAATATGTAAAAATCATAAAGGAAATATTACCATCTATTACTCCCCTAATAAAACAGCAAATCCTTTTGAAATAAAAATAGATGGCATAGAACAGGATACATCAAAAGAGAGTGAAATATTAGGCGCTACATATATTATAGCAAACATCTCTATAATAAACAAAGATGATGCTTTTGTTACTCATCTTCCATTTAAAGATGTTAAATACAACCTAACAGAGTTTTTAAATGAAAAGTTGCCCTATTATGTGCCATACGATGGTGAGCATGGCAAAATAGATATAAACTATAAGGCTTTTGTAACAGTTAAGTTAAAGGGATATTATAGAGTAATATCTTCATATACAAATGATTATTATTTAAAGAATGAAGAGATATATCTTACAAAACCTTTAAATGTATATCTAAAACAAAAAGTTATCAACAAAGATAATATCTATTTTGTTGATTTAAAGACAAGATTTCCAATGCGATATTCAGATATCTTTAATGAAACCTCTTGTGATTTAAAGGAACCTCTTTATATAAATATATTTCCCTTAGAAAATAAAGAAATCGAAGCGCGATATGAATGTGATATTATTAAGTTATCAACGCAATTTGTTAAAACAAAAATAAGCAATAAGAGAATAAAATACTCGTATATTGTCTCATATTATATTCCTTACACACGTTTATTAAATGGAAAGACGTTAAAATACATCCTAAATACCAATGATTTGAAACACTTTGATGAAAGAGAGGCATTGGTAGTGTATCAAAATGATTTGTCTAATTCGTTAAATTACACGTTAGATGAGGACATGCTAATAATTCAATTGCCATACAATAGCGGAAGCCATAAAATATATGTAGAATATTGGTACAAGTTGCCAAAAAAAGCAAATGTAAGCACATCCGATAAATCAAATACAGAAGATACGCATAAAATATCTGAAAATAATGCGCAATCCAATAAGCACAACAAACACGTGAGATCATCAAACTCAAACAATAAAAATCAAAATACAAACTCCTTGAATAAAACACCATCAAACGAAACTACTGAAAGCGATACTGAAAGCGAAATAGAATTTGTAGAAAATGCAATAACCCAAAATGAAGAAAAAAGCATAAATGCCTTTGCAAGCATAACTGGAAGGATCATTGATATTACAAGAGATAAATCTTTTAAAGTTATTGGTGTTATATTTTTTATAGGGATATCAAGTTTTATAGGATATAGCTATATAATGAAAAGGAAAAAGGAAAGAATGAGGAAATCAAGAAAGGAATATATAAAGCATCTCAAAGAGGTGTTTTGAATAATGATAAACCTAAGAAAGCAAAGTTTAAAAAGCAAAATCATGTTGATTTTTTGCATAATCCTAGGGATCTTACTTGTTTATTTTTCTGTTCATATTTTTTATTCTCCATATCATATATATTCGTCTCTATTAATGAGTGATAGCAATATAGATGCAAGGTTAGTGGCAAAGAACCTTGGGATAAAAGAAAAAAATATTAACAGGATATACAACTTAGAGGAATATGATATCTCTCTCATTAAAAATAAATCCATATACTCAAACAAAAAGACATTAATAAAAATAAAAAACTTTGAGATACAAACATATAAAACAAAAGTAGATATCTTAAGCATAAAATCCAACCCACTTTATAGAGAAGTAACCTATAAAATCTATAATGATACAAAATATTTCATTCTCTCAAAAACAGATGGAGATGTATTAATAGATATAAGAGATAAAAAAGGAAAAAAGATATCATTCACAAAAATAAAATATATAGAAAACCTAAAAAAAGAATGGAAAAGCAATGCACATTGGGTAGAGAATATCAAGGAAGATTTGAGAAAAAAAGGGATCTCACCAGAAAGCATAGAGGATATCTTTTATAAAGAAATTCTTCCAGATAACTCATGGATTAACATTCTTTATGAAATAGATAACACAAATATAGAATATCCAATTACAATAACAATGAAATCACGACCACAATATTCCTTTAAACTCTTCTATTTTGATCCTTTCTATAGTGGTTGGTGGAATGAATCTTGGGAGTATAGGAGCATATATTACCTAAAAAATACAAATAACTATAGTTTAAAAAACAACTCTGTACTTCTCATCCTAAACTCAACAAACTTTAAATGGGATCTCGCAAATTCAGATTTAAGCGACATAAGAATAACCCAGTTTAATGAAACAACCCAAACAGAAACTTTGTTATCTCATTGGATAGAATATGTGGATAGCGTCAACAAAAAAGGATATGTATGGGTAAGAGTGCAAAATTTATCTGCTAATGGTAATATAACTCTTTTCATTTATCACTATAATCCCGATGCTGCTGATGAAAGCGATGGCTATAAAACATTTGATTTTTTTGATGACTTTCCTGGAACATCTTTAGATTCATCAAAATGGGTAGATGTTGATGGCTCATATACAGTATCAGATGGTATGTTCAAAGGTACTGGAGGAGATTCTATAGAGCATGTTAGAACAGCTCAATATTTCTACATGCCCTTTGTGGTTGGAATTTCAATGATGGCACAAACATCTGAAGATTTTGATGGTGGTGTAGCAGTAGGAAATGCCTCCGGAGATATAACCATAGCAACAGATGATTATCCAGGCGGAAATGTTATGTATATTCACTATCCAGATTGGTGGAGTAATACTATTTCTGGCGGAGGAAGCGGAGTGTCAACATCATCATGGAGAACTTATAAATTAATTATGAAAAATAATTCACTTGAGTGGTATAATTATGAAGATGACACCACAACTTCCTCCACAAATGCACCTCCTATCAGAGATGGATATGTTTTCATAGTTAATGATGCTGATTCATCATCTCAAACAGCATATTTTGATTATATTTACGTGACTAAGTATTATCATAACGATACCATATTAATTTATAACTCCACAGAGTATGTTGGCAGCTTTAATGTTACAATTACATTTCCTCCAAATAACATGAAACTTTATAGGTACGAGTCATTTTATCTAAATAGCACCGTCAAAGCAAGAGGATTCTCATTATATGATAATGGAAGTAAAATCCTATCTGATTATAATGACTTTATATACTACGATTACATGGAAAACATAACAATTATTGATGCTTCCCCTGAAGACTATCTAAAACTTGCACCACTCACTACAGATTGGTATAGTGGATATAGTGATTGGCTATATCGTAAACCCATAAATATTACAAATCCAAACAATGAGGACCTTAAAGACTTCCAGATAAATCTAACAATAGATACACAAACATTAAT